>Ga0210050_1001187_pt1 | contig 29282 bp, 29 predicted proteins | sample CryGey132114_all_FD_185463 | JGI IMG/M metagenome (GOLD analysis project Ga0210050, IMG submission 185463) | Groundwater microbial communities from aquifer - Crystal Geyser CG22_combo_CG10-13_8/21/14_all (SPAdes) (version 2) | ecosystem: Environmental > Aquatic > Deep subsurface > Groundwater ... | reverse complement strand
GTTTTTCCAAGTTTTCATGCAGGCTGTCCCGGCGCTTTCCGGCAGGCATTAGCGCGATACCTGCACGCAGCTCGGCTACCGTGATCGCGGACAGGTAGAGCGTTTCCAGCGCTTGCGCGTCGATCCATTCAAGGACGCGGGCATTGGGTTCCCGGCGCTGCGGCTCCGAAATCACGTTCGTATCGAGCAGGATCATTCGAAACTCACCGCACGAGCCGGAGACTTGATGCGTACGCTCTCAAACAAGGCGTGTTCTTCATCGGTCAGGCCGCCAGCCTCGCGGGCGATGGAAGCCAGGAGCGAGCCAAGTTTCACGCGCCCCTCCGGCTTAGCTGCCCGCTCCAGGATGTCGCGGATTTCCGCCTCGGTGCTGCGCCCATGATGGGCGGCTTGGATTCGGATGGCCCGATGCACCTCATCGGGTAGATTTCTTACATTTACGTTTGCCATTTGGTATATCTCCATTAAGAGCTATCAATGAACCCATTGTACAACAACGATCCCAAATATCAAGCGTTTTCATGCAGCATGGTCAATTTCAAGGCGCTGAAAATGTCCAGCGAGTTAAGCTATGTCGCCAGAAATCAACGAGCACTATGAGGCAACCGCATTGAAGGCTAATAAAGAAAGCTGGACGCATGTTAATTATCTGGCACAGTTAATTGAGCTGGAAGCGAATACACGCAAAGAACGAGCCGTTGAACGAAAAATCAGTGCAGCCCGTTTTCCAGTCATTAAAACGCTTGATCAGTTTCGCTGGAGTTGGCCGAAGCGTATTAACAAGCTTCAGATCAAAGATCTATTTCGGCTGCAGTTTATGAAACAGCAAGCCAACGTGATCCTGCTGGGTAGTTCGTACCTTTAAAGGGATCCTTAAGTGCTATTCTTTAATTCTTTAATCAAATATTTACTGACATTATATTTAAGCCTATCAAAAGACTTTTTAAAGGACACTCCTATTTTTTTGTTTTAATTTATATTTTTTATTCTCCTTGGCATTTGATAAATATTTGTGCGGTTTTCCCATAATATAAGAAAAAGCTTTCATATTTCATAAAATAGAAAAATTGTGAAAATTTCCCAAAAGGTAGTTTTAATGAAAAACATAGGTTGCTTTTCTGGTAAGGAGGTAGTTCCATTTATCAATGACAGGTCCCGTTTGTCTGTCCTAGCAAAAGAAAGAACCAAAAAGTTGTATTCTGATTTGAAGGAAACTCGCGATTTGGAGAGACAACTGACTAGACGAGATACTTATTGTCAGCTATGTTCGCCTTCCTCTCAATTAGTTCAATTTTCTTTAGAACATCATGAGAATCAGTTTGATATACAGCATTTTAGAGGCGTACTTCAAAAATGTCACCCTCAAAAAACGTTGGATAGCATTCACGAACGGTTGCTGTTAAACGCTAATGATGACTCAAAAAAGGAACAACTAAAAAAATCAATTCAGATTTTGAAAAAGAGAAAAGGCTCGCTGTATCAGCGAGCTTCTGAACAAACGCCCGCGCATTCCCCTTCTTAGGCGATAGCCAAGAGGGGGTCAAGCGGGCAGCGACCGTTGTTAGGTCGCCTTACGTTTCCTTTGGGCATGTTCCACTGTACCTTGGCGTTCCACATAGGCTTTTACTGTTTCCAATGTTGCCCCACCGACCGAGCAAACAAAATACGCCCGATGCCAAAACAGCGGTTTCCAGTAAAACTGTCTTAAGTGTTCGGCGAAGCGATTGCGGGCACGGCGTGCGGATGCTGTTTTCAGATTGTTGATTAATACGGAAATATCCAGTGCCGGGTGAATGCTCACCAACATGTGGACGTGATCGGACTCACCGCCGAATTCCAGCAACTCACAACGCCATGCTTGCAATATCTCTTCAAAACTCACGCGAAGATAGTCGAGCAATTCAGGGGACAGCGCCTTTCTTCTGTATTTGGTAACGAACACGATATGTAGCTGAATGTTGTAAACTGCGTTGGAAGCCGACTTATTAAGCAAATCCATAATTGCGCCTTAACTGTTTTTTCACTATTATACCCAGATGCAAAGACGCAAAGCCACCTTCAAACTCTATCCTAATGCCAGCCAGCAGCAAACGTTGGAGGATTGGACTCGCCTGCACTGCGAGTTGTATAACGCGGCTCTTCAGGAGCGCATTGAGGCTTACCGAAAAGCGGGGATATCGATCAGCTATTACGATCAGCAGAACGCTTTACCAGAGGTCAAAGAATTTCGCCCCGAATTCGCAGCCTTGGGCAGTCATGCGCTGCAACAGACCTTGCGACGACTGGATTTAGCGATGCAGGCGTTCTTCCGCCGCGTGAAGAACGGTCAGAAACCGGGCTTCCCGCGCTTCAAGTCAGCTGCCCGCTTCTCAGGTTTCAGCTATCCCGACCCGGCAGGATGGAAACTGTTTCAGCAGGGCAACCGAGGCGCAACGCTGCGTCTTGGCAGCGGCAAAAAAGCCATGATGATACGGGCACGTGGTAAACATCGCTTTGTGGAGTTCCGGCCCAACGACGTGACGATCCTGCGCAAGAATGGCGAGTGGTTTGCCTCGGTCACGCTCCGGGTGCCGGAAACAGCCTGTGCCCGCCAGCGTACCGGCGATCAACAGCGCGGCATCGACTTTGGCGTCAGTGACTGGGCGACCTTCGAGGATGGCCGCACGGTAGAAAACCCGCGTTTTCTGCGCAATGAACTGCCCAAACTAGCCGGACTGCAACGGCAACGGGCCAGAAAAAAGAAAGGCTCGTGCCGATACCGGCGCCTGACGAAACAGATCGGCAGGCTACACCAGCGCATCGGCAATCTGCGTAAAGATTTTCTGCACAAAGAAACCACACAATTGGCACAGTCCTGCGCGCTGATTGCCACCGAAGAGCTCATGCCCAAAAACATGAGCCGTTCTGCTAAAGGCACACTGGAAAAATCGGGAAAACGAATACAACAAAAAGCCGGACTGAACCGGGAAATACTCTCGGCGTCATTCGGCATGGCGCATCAGATGCTCTCTTACAAAGCGGAAGAGGCTGGTACGAGGCTGCATCTGGCGAATACCCGCCAACTAAAACCGTCGCAACGGTGTTGCGCGTGCTGGGAGCTTACGCCAAAAACCTTGGCGGATCGGCTTCATATTTGCCAGCACTGCGGCCATACGATGCCACGCGATCAAAACAGCGCAGCGGTGGTGCTCATCGATGCGCACACGCCTGGGACGGGCGTGGCGGCGAGATCAAAGCCTCTGGCACGGCGACGTGCCAAGCCAAGGTCGAAGACCCGCGAAACCCCCACTACAACCTCGATAGCGGTTTAGTGGCGGGAGAGTTCATCGCCAGTTAGATATTCATCATGCTATTGATTCTTTAGAGGATGCTTTGTCTCAATTGGTGGTGCAGTTGAGGAAGCATGTGCTTTGGTGTGCTTATCCTGACTATCAAAATGGTAAGATTTGTTTTTATCGTCGTGCTTATGACGCCTGTAGTGACGCCTGTAGTGACAGGCATAGGATTTGCGCTGATTGGTGACTATATTTACAAAGAGCCCTCCAAATAAAACCATCATCAAAAAAAACGGCACTTTAAGTGCCGTTTTTTTAAAAGGAAAAATATTAATCTCTTGGTTTTCTTGTTTGACGTTTTCTATCAATTTCTGATAACAACTTTTTACGAATTCGGATAGATTTAGGGGTGACTTCCACTAATTCATCTTCATCAATAAATTCTAGAGCTTGCTCTAATGTCATTATGATTGGTGGTGACAGAACAAGGTTCTCATCTGTTCCAGAAGCACGAACGTTGGTCAATTGTTTGGCTTTAATGGGGTTAACCACTAAGTCGTTAGAGCGAGAGTGAATACCGATAATCATGCCCTCATACAGCTCAACGCCATGACCTAAGAATAAACGGCCACTGTTTTGTAGGTTAAATAAAGAGAAGGTGACGGCTTTACCTTGACTATTACTAATTAATACACCATTTTGACGACGTCCTAACTCACCTGGAGCCATGGTGTCATACTTCAAAAATGAATGATAAATCAGACCAGTTCCTGATGTAGATGTTAGGAATTCTGTCTGAAAGCCAATCAAACCACGAGAAGGCACTTCAAAATCGATACGAACCCGGCCTTTGCCATCTAATTGCATATCAGTCATGGTAGCTTTACGTTCGCCCAATTTTTCCATAATGGTGCCTTGATGGGCCTCTTCAATGTCAACAGTTAAAGTTTCCCAAGGTTCCATTTTAACACCATCAATTTCTTTCAGGATCACTTCTGGTCTAGAGACGCCCATTTCGAAGCCTTCACGGCGCATGGTTTCGATTAAAATGGAAAGATGTAACTCACCACGTCCTGATACTTTGAATTTATCCTGATCATCAGTGTCTGCAACTCTTAGAGCCACATTATGAATCAGTTCTTTTTCCAATCGCTCACGAATTTGACGAGAGGTAACGAACTTACCTTCTTTACCGCAAAAGGGGGAGTTGTTGACTTGAAAAGTCATGTTGACTGTGGGTTCATCGACTGACAAAGGGGGCATGGCTTCAACATGGTTTGGATCACAAATTGTGTTGGAAATGCTAATAGGTGAAATACCCGTAATGGCCACAATATCACCAGCAAATGCTTCTTTAACTTCGGTGCGTTCAAGTCCCATGTAGCCCATGACTTGGCCAATTTTTCCTTTGTGGGTTTTGCCATGATCATTGATGATAGTTACTTGTTGGTTGGGACGAATACTTCCTCGAGTAATACGACCGATGCCGATAGCGCCCACATAGCTAGAATAATCCAGGGTAGAAATTTGCATCTGTAATGGACCATCAGGATCCACGTCTGGATATTTAACATGCTCAAGGATCGTTTCAAATAAAGGGTCCATATTGCCTTCGCGTACATCACTGGTTAAACCCGAATAACCATTGAGGGCAGAAGTATATACGATGGGGAAGTCGAGCTGTTCATCTGTCGCACCTAGACGGTCAAACAGGTCGAAAACTTGGTCAATCACCCAATCAGGACGTGCGCTGGGGCGGTCAATTTTGTTGATAACAACCACTGGACGTAACCCTTGAGCAAAAGCTTTTTGGGTCACGAAACGAGTTTGCGGCATGGGGCCATCGACAGCATCAACCAATAACAACACAGAATCAACCATAGAGAGGACGCGCTCTACTTCACCACCAAAGTCAGCGTGACCAGGGGTGTCGACGATATTGATACGGTAATCTTTCCAACGGATAGCTGTGTTTTTGGATAAAATGGTAATGCCACGCTCTTTTTCAAGATCGTTAGAGTCCATGACTCTTTCTTCAAGTTTTGCTCTGTCACCCAAAGTGCCTGACTGTTGGAGCATTTGATCAACCAATGTTGTTTTTCCATGGTCAACGTGGGCGATAATGGCGATGTTTCTAAGATTCTTAATCAATTTGCTATCCGATTATTGTTAAATGTTGCGCTTTACGAAAAGGCGGCTATTCTAACAGGAACATGCAGCGCTGTATCGAAAAAGATTGTACAATTATTATTCAAAATGAAATTATATGTTAGATTGCACTGTTGTGGGAGATAATTTTATGTAACTGCACCAATTTGGTGCATCTAATGGCGCTGAACTCAAGCTGATGAGCCTGTTAACAGTTAAAACAGTCTAATTTCATATTGGCATCATCCTTGCTAGTAGCTGTCCAAGCTTGAATATTGATTCAGTTAATTTTTTAATTTTAAAACCCTTGAGGAAACAGCATGTCAGCCAATCTTGCAGAAAATATTGTTGAAATGATTAAAGAACATGAGGTGAAGTTCATTGATCTTCGCTTTACAGATTCCAAAGGTAAGGAACAACACGTTTCTATTCCTGCTATGCGTATTGGTGTTGAAGAATTAGAAGAAGGTAAAATGTTTGATGGTTCTTCAATTGATGGTTGGAAACACATCAATGAATCAGACATGCTATTGATGCCTGATCTCGCCACTGCTTTTATCGATCCCTTCTATGAAGAAACCACGTTGGTTTTAAGATGCGATATTCTTGAGCCTAATACCATGATGGGCTATGAAAAAGATCCTCGTTCAATTGCTAAAAAAGCGGAGGAGTATTTAAGATCAACGGGTATTGCTGATACCGCTTATTTTGGTCCAGAGCCAGAGTTTTTCTTGTTTGATGATGTTCGTTTTAAAACCGACATGTCAGGCTCCTTTTGTAAAATTGACTCAAACGAAGCCTCTTGGAACTCAGATAAATCCTATGATGAAGGCAATAATGCCCATAGACCTCGTGTAAAAGGTGGTTATTTCCCAGTGCCTCCAGTTGACTCTTCTCAAGATATCCGTAGTGCGATGTGTTTGATTTTGGAAGATTTGGGTATTGAAACAGAAGCGCATCACCATGAAGTTGCAACGGCTAACCAGAACGAAATTGCAGCAAAATTTAATACATTGGTTAAGAAGGCTGATGAGTTACAAATCACTAAATACGTAGTCCATAATGTGGCCCACGCTTTTGGTAAAACAGCCACCTTTATGCCTAAGCCTATCGTGGGTGATAATGGAAGTGGTATGCACGTTCACCAATCTTTAGCCAAAGATGGCAAGAACCTTTTTGCGGGTAATTTATATGGTGGTTTGTCTGAAGAAGCGTTGTTCTATATTGGTGGTATCATTAAGCATGCTCGTGCATTGAATGCATTTACCAATGCTTCAACTAATAGTTATAAGCGTTTGGTACCAGGATTTGAAGCACCCGTTATGTTGGCTTATTCCGCTCGTAACCGTTCTGCTTCAATTCGTGTTCCTTATGTGGCGAATTCAAAAGGAAGACGCATTGAAGTTCGTTTCCCTGATCCAACAGGAAATCCTTATTTGTCATTCACAGCAATGATGATGGCGGGATTGGATGGTATTCAAAATAAAATCCATCCTGGCGATGCAATGGATAAAGATTTATATGATTTGCCCCCCGAAGAGGCTAAAGATATCCCTACAGTTTGCTCTTCATTGACTCAAGCTTTGGATGCCCTTGAAAATGATAACGAGTTCTTGAAGCAAGGGGATGTCTTTACAGATGATACGATTAATGCCTATATCAAATTAAAACGTAAGGAAGTGGAGTTTTTAGATATGACCACTCACCCGGTTGAATTTGAGATGTATTACAGCCTATAATTTTTCTTCCGAAAAGATAAGTTTTAATACCGATAAACCAAGCCGGAAAATTTCTTTTGAAGTTTTTCGGCTTATTTATTTACAGTAGGTAAATGACTGGTGTATAAATAGTGAACTATTGATCGACAATTAGGCCAAAAATGAACTGTTTTGCCAAATTATTGCAACAACTTTCCTTTAAACCTCAACAGGTTAAACGGTTTTTAACCAGTTTATTACTCCTCTCTTTAGTTTCCTGGGTAACAGAGGCTGTGGCGAGTGATGAACCACCACAACAGACTCAATCCAAACAACAGAGCCAAGATCAACCCCCCATTGTCACAAAGGATAAAAAAGCTAAACATCCAGTAATATTATACCGTTGGGTTGATGAAGAAGGAAATGTGGTGCTGTCAGATCAATTCCATGAAGGTGCAGAAGAGATTCCTATACCAGATGTTCAACTGGTGGCCTATCCACAAACGCCAAACATAGCATTAGAGACTCCCAATGACAAAGTAAAAAATAAAGTGTCTGATGTGAATTTAGATATTGTAAGCCCTGCTGATGAGAGTTGGTTGGATAATAATAATGGAGATGCGGTGATACAAGTCAGTGTAACAGGAAGAGTCTCAGGGCAACAGCGGTTAGTCATTGAGTTGGATGGTAAAATTATCAATAATTCTGGCGAAAATCTCGTTAACATGAGGGGTATGGATCGGGGCGAACATGTGATTAAAGCCATGGTTCTTGAAGGTAAAGCTATTCAGCCGATTGTTAGCAAAACCAGTAAATTTTATGTCAGACGGCCCAGCCTAAAAAATTAGACTCATGATTTTATGATGAGTTTCTGTTATTGCAAACAAAAATGCACCTTTTTGGTGCATTTTTGTTTAAGCTTGTTTAAACTAGCTGGATGAACTCTAGTGAATCTTTTTTGTTAGATCAATTAACTGTGGCTCTGATATTATTAGATCCTCAACAATTGATCCAAAAAGTCAATATAGCAACCGAATCCATCTTAGGATTCAGTTCGCGTCAATTGATAGGAACGCCTATTAATAAATGGATTAAGGATGCTGAATTTGTTAAAAAAAACTTATTGGACAAGTTGTTTAAAATTCAAGAAAAAAAATATCATCACAAAAACCTTTATCTTGAACTATGTTCAGGAAAATCAATTTGTGTCGACGTTTTTATCAAACAGTTTGATAAAGATAATCAACCTTGTTTGCTGATTGAACTTTGGCCTGTTTCAGTCAATCCTCGAATTATCGTCGATGAAAAAGAACTCGATCAGCACCGACAAACCCATCAGTTATTAAGTAATCTCGCACATGAAATAAGAAACCCACTAGGAGGACTTAAGGGGGCAGCCCAGCTATTGGCCAAGCAAATTGGAGAAGAACAACAAGTTTTTACTGATCTTATCATTCGAGAAGCGAATAGAATGAACCAGTTGATAGAGCGTGTTCTGGGGCCTGGGAAAGCTGAGAACAATGTAGAATTCAATGTACACCAAGTATTGGAAGAGGTGGTCGAATTAAATTTAATGGATATCCCTCATTTTATCCAAATTAAGAAGGATTATGATCCGAGTTTGCCAAATATCCTAGGTTTGAAAAGTAGCTTATTTCAAGCTGTACTGAATTTGTTTAGAAATTCCGTTCAGGCTTTGAGTTCTCAGGATGTTTCTGATGAGCAACGAATCATTATTCTAAGTACTCGAGCAGAGTACGGTATTGTGATTGGCGATAAATTTCATCGATTAGCCATTAAGATAGATATTATGGATAACGGCCCTGGGATCCCTGAACATCTACACAATACGCTGTTTTTGCCTATGGTGAGTGGTAAAGTTGGAGGAACTGGCTTAGGTTTGTCCTTAGCGCGAGTATTTATAGAGAAGCAGGGTGGCATTATTCAATGGGGAAGAGAAAGAGACAAAACCAGGTTTAGTATTTACTTGCCAGTCCTATCACCAGCATTGTCACACTCTTCTCATAAGGAGGCATAAAAAAGATGCCAAAAACTAAAGTATTAATTATAGATGATGATGAATCTATCCGATGGGTTCTTGAAACAGCGTTAAAACAACATGACTATCAAGTTCATTCATTAAAAAATACACTACTGGCTGAAGAAATTATTGCTAAAGAAAAACCCCAAGTCGTTCTTTGTGATATACGAATGCCTGGAGAGGATGGATTTAGCTTTACACGTCGTATAACAAAAAACTACCCTAAACTCCCCATCTTATTGATGACGGCACATGCTGATTTAGAGGCTGCCGTTAACGCTTATGATGTAGGTGTTTTTGAGTATATTCCCAAGCCTTTTGATTTAGAGGAAATTGTCTCACTCGTCGCAAGAGCTGCAGCTAGCTCCATAGAGTCTCAAGTAGAGTCTACTTTGAATCATAATAATGATAATCCTTTGATTGGATCTTCTGTTGTTATGCAAGAGGTGTTTCGCGCCATTGGCAGACTGTCGCGCTCTGAAATCACCGTATTGATTTTAGGAGAAAGTGGGACGGGTAAAGAGTTAGTTGCTAAAGCATTACACATGAATAGTGTTCGTAAAGATCGGGAGTTTGTCGCATTAAATATGGCAGCTATACCTAATGAGTTAATTGAATCGGAACTTTTTGGTCATGAGAAGGGGGCTTTTACAGGAGCCAATGAACGCCAAATTGGTCGATTTGAACAAGCTCATGGTGGTACTTTATTTTTAGATGAAATAGGTGATATGCCGATGTCTGCCCAAACTCGACTGTTAAGGGTTTTGGCAGAAGGGGTGTTTCACCGAGTAGGTGGCAGGCAAAGTATCCATACGGATGTCCGTATTGTTGCAGCTACCCATAGAGATTTGCACCAAATGGTTGCTCAGCATTTATTTCGAGAAGATTTGTTATATCGATTAAATGTGGTGTCGATTAAACTACCACCACTGAGGGAGCGTTTAAAAGATATTCCGTTGTTAGCGAATCATTTTCTCTCTAAGTTGGCGAAAGAAATGGTGATGACCGCTAAACAATTAAAACCAGAACTGGTCTCTTATTTGCAGCAATATCCCTGGGCTGGCAATGTCCGGCAATTGGAAAATTTATGTCGATGGTTTACGGTAATGTCATCAGCCAATCAATTAGGTGTCGATGATTTACCACGAGATTTTAAGCAAAATATTATGGTTGAAGCTTCTTGGCTTAAAAATTTAAAGAGTTGGTTACAACAAAACCTTGAACTTGAGAATTTTGAAACTATACAAGGTGCACAGCAACAATTTGAAAGAACATTACTTCGTGAAGTCAGTCTCCATTTTAATGGACATAAACAAAAAACCGCTAAGTGTTTGAACTGGGGTCGCAATACCGTTTCTCGAAAACTGAAAGATCTTTGATGGAAATATTTTAATGCTGCATATTGCTTTGTATGAACCTGAAATTCCCCCGAATACGGGTAACATTATTCGACTCTGTGCCAACACAGGATTCAAGTTACATCTCATTAAACCTTTGGGATTTGAAATGGATGATAAAAGAATGAGGCGAGCCGGATTGGATTACCATGAGTTTTCAAATACTCAACTCTATGATAATTATCAGGATTTTGCAGAGAAAATGCGTGGAAAAAGAATGTTTGCCTGTACTACAAAGGCACAGCAAGCGCCGAGTGACGTAGTATTCAAGGAAGATGATGTTTTACTGTTTGGGCCAGAAACTCGAGGATTACCGATGGATATCTTGCAGGGATTAGGTGAATCGCATTGGTTAAGATTACCGATGCTTTTGCACAGCCGAAGTCTTAATTTATCCAATGCGGTTGCTGTATTTACTTATGAAGCTTGGAGACAACTAGGGTTTTCTGGGGCAAAAAAATAGACTTATTCGCCCTCTAGCTTTAGGTCACGGGTGAGTAGTTGTTCTGCGGCTTGTTTTGGAGATAGTTTTTCGTAGAGCACTTGATAGATAACATGGACGATAGGCATGTCGATATTTAGTTTTTGACTCAGAGCATAGACTTCCTTGGTGTTTCTAACAGCTTCAACTACCTGACCAATTTGTGTTGCTGCTTCTTCAATAGAATGGCCTTTGCCTAAAGCTAAGCCAAAGCGTCTATTTCTGGATTGATTATCGGTACTGGTTAAAATGAGATCGCCAAGTCCCGCTAAACCATAAAGTGTTTCTTGCTTGGCACCAAGTGCTGTGCCTAAACGAGTGAGTTCGACTAAACCTCGAGTGATGAGTGCTGTGACAGTATTTGTGCCAAACCCCAATCCGTCTGCCATTCCAGCTCCGACAGCAATGATATTTTTAACCGCACCACCTAACTGTACGCCAATCATGTCATCTGTTCGGTAAATTCTAAACCTGGGATTGTGGAAACGTTGAATTAAATCATCTAAAAAAGCGCTATTATTCCCCGCCAATGTGCAGGCTGTTGGCAGATTTTGAGCAAGCTCTTTGGCGAAAGTTGGTCCAGATAATATGGCCATGGATCTTTCCGAACCAAGTTCTCGCGATACGCTATTGGATAAAAACAAACCTGTTTCAGGTTCTAAGCCTTTACTTGCCCAACAAATTCTTGAATCAGCCTGTAAGTAGGGTTTAATCATTGTCAAAGTAGGAACAAATGCATGGCTTGGGACAACCAGTAAAATATCACGACACTTAGCGATGAGTTTTTCAAGGTTGGCTTCAATGGATAGAGCGTCTGGGAAAATATAGCCAGGAAGATATTTCTCATTGCTGCGGCTATGAGCCATACACTGCAGCTGTTCTTTATCTCGTCCCCATAGGATGGTGTTATTGTTATTTCTTGCCAGAAGAATGGCCAGAGCAGTGCCCCAAGAGCCTGCTCCTAAAACCGCAATAGGGAATTTTTGACCATTCATCATACAAACTTACTGAATAGCGCTGCTGTCAGTGGCAACTTCAGATTGTTGAGCTTGAGCCTGTTCTCTCTGAATTTGTTGAGCAAACAATTGATCAAAATTTACAGGTGCTAACATTAATGGAGGGAATCCACCACGAGTTGTTAAGCTGGAAATTGTTTCTCGGATGTATGGAAATAAAATGTTTGGGCAGTATGCAGATAATGCGTGGCGCATTTTCATAGGGTCATTGATACCTTGAATTTCAAAAATGCCTGCTTGCTGAACTTCAGCGACATATAAAGTTGTGTCATTTTGAGTTGCCGTGACTGAAACCGTGACTTCTACTTCATAACGATGTTCTGCAGTGTTACGAGTTCTAGAGTTAAGCTCAAGCTTGACTTCGGGCTTATATTCTATCTCAAAAACATCAGGTGCATTAGGCACTTCTAAAGAAAGATCCTTTACAAATATTTTTTGTAAAGCCAGTTTGACCGGTTGATTTTGATTGTTTGCATTTTCATCAATAGCTGCTGCATTGGTTTCATCAGTCATAAATTTTATCCTGTTATATTTTTAATGGTTATTAATTAATGTATCAAGTTGGTGATTTCTTTCTAAAGCATATAGGTCATCACATCCACCAATAGGTTTTTGGTGAATAAATATCTGAGGCACTGTGTTTCCACCACTTAACTGCTGCATTTTTTGCCTTAAAGAAGAATCGGTGGAAACATCGATTTCCTCATACTCTAAGTTCTTTAGTTGTAAAAGTTGTTTGGCTCGGATGCAATAGGGACAGTAAGGTGTTGTGTAAATAACAATCTTTGCCATTAATATTCTCCCAAAGGTTAGTTCTGCACCACTGGCAAGTGATCTGCTAGCCATGATTGCATGCCACCTTGCAGCTTAAACACTCGTTCAAATCCTTCTTTCTTAAGGATGTTGGATGCGCCACTTGCTTGAATTCCCGCATTGCAAACCACAACAATGGGATTGTTTTTTGACTTTTCAAGTTCATGGAGTGATTTATTCAATTGTTCTAATGGAATATTGAGTGCATCGGTAATATGGCCTTTATTAAATTCTGCCTTAGAGCGAATATCTATAATTAAGGCATGATCCTTATTAAATAGAGTAATTAGCTGCTGAGTGCTAATTGAAGGGGAGCCTTGTTTGGATATGGAGGCAAACAATAGGCTGCCAGCAATGAGCCAAAGCGAAACCATTATCCAGTGGTGAGTAATAAATTCGATGACTTGATTTAACATAATAAAAGAGAGTCTTTTGATAACAATAAACCCAGCATTATAACCTGACTCTGCCAAAAGGTGCAGTAGCTTTACAATAAAACTCAAAAAAGACGCTTTGTTTCAGAGAAAAGCATCTTTTGTTACACTTTTTTGGTTGCATCATTAGGGTGAATCTTGCCATAGTTACTAAAAACAAGTAGAATTTCGCGCCCGACTGTCAATGGTGACAGTTTTGTATGGTATTCGAGAATTGACTCGAATGGCGATACGTTATTGAAATAGAGGTTGTTATGAAACAAGATATTCATCCAGAGTACAAAGCAATTACTGCAACTTGTGGTTGTGGAAATGTAATTGAAACCAAATCAACTTTATGCAGAGATATCAGTTTAGATGTGTGTTCTGCTTGCCACCCATTCTATACTGGACGTCAAAAAGTAGTAGATACTGGTGGACGTGTAGATAGATTTAAGAAACGTTTCGGTGCCCGTGCGACTAAATAATCTGACAATAGAGATAGATGTATACAAAAAAAGGGCGCTAATTAGCGCCTTTTTTTTGCTGTTTGGTTCGTCTGTAATTTATGCAGATAATCACCTTTGCCCCATTGTTGGTTATGGTGAGTCAATAAGGGTCTTAGAGGTTATTGACGGAGAAAGTTTCACTCTAGTTGATGGTGTTAGAGTTAGAATTATAGGAATTGAAGCCCCTAAAGAGGATAATAAATACCCTGAGAGATCTCAACCAGGTGCAGAGGAATCCAAATTATTCTTACAAAAGCTGATTAAACCAGGAGATGTTGTCAATCTCTTTTTTGATAAAAGAAATCAGGATAGATACGGACGTACATTAGCTCATGTAAGGCTTCAAAACAAAACAAATATTGCGGCATCTATTTTACAAAATGGCCAAGCTCAGGCTTTAGTATTGCCTCCTAACTTAAAATATTGGCAATGCTATCAAGACATAGAACAAAAAGCACAAAAGGATTCTGTTGGAATTTGGCGTTTTCCTTTTTATGGAAGTAAATCCACCGATAAGCTGACTAAAAACATCTCAGGTAATTTTAGACTTCATGGGAAAATAACTCAAAGGAAAAGTTCAAACAGGTATTTCTGGTATGGTTTAGATGATAAAATTTGGTTGGGGGTTAAAAAAAATGATTTGAATTATTTTCCCAACTATTATTTTGACGATTTTATAGGAGAAACTGTCGATGTGAGGGGCTGGGTTTATTTCAGCCATAACTCTTTTAGGATGAGGATTCGGCACCCCCAACAAATTACCAAACTACAGCCACATTAGCTGGTACTAAAAAGCTTTATTCGAGCATAAGCCATCGAGAGTTTAAAAAATATCATTGTCATCCTTGTCATCTTTGTTTTCCCTTTTATCTTCCAAGCTATTTTGTGGATTAACCTTTTGAGAAAATGGATCAATATTATTCGGTTTGTCTGAATAGGTTTTTGGGACAAATTCATTTCGGAATATTTCAAAGATAGCTTTTTTATCGTCAGGACTGGCCAATTTACCTGTCTCAGGATCTATTCTTACCGTTGTTATACCTGGAGGTTGGGGTAAGGGGTTGTCAGGTCTGTTTTTCAAAATAGATTCCATATAATATTGCCAAATAGGCAGTGCTGCGCGGCCTCCAAATTCATTGGCGCCTAAGCTGCGGTTGGCGTCATCAAATCCAACCCAGACCGTTGTTGCAATTCTACCTCCAAAGCCCGAAAACCATGCGTCCTTATTGTCATTCGTTGTACCTGTCTTTCCTCCAACATCTAATCGACTTTGAAGTGGGCTACGGGTATCTCTAAGCCGTGTTGCGGCTGTGCCGCTGGTTATGACGCTATGGAGCATACTATTCATAATATAGTTATTTCTGGGTTCGACAATTCGAGTCGCCTGTTGTGTTAAGGCCACGGGTTGGGGAGGATAACCGATAAGTTTTGAAGCAGGCGGCGGCGACTCACATTCCGAACAGGCCGTTTTAGGGGTTGCTTGAAAGAGATAATTGCCATTCATATCTTCAATATGATCAATAAAATAGGGCTCAATATGAAATCCACCATTGGCAAAAGCCGCATAGCCTCCCACGACTTCTAAAGGAGTAAGTTGCGCAGTGCCAAGGGCAAGACTATCGACTTGTGGCAGGTTGGCCTCGGGAAAGCCAAACTTCATTAAATAATCAATGGCATAATTGACGCCAATTTTTCTTAAAATTCTAATAGAAACCAAGTTTATCGATTTTTTAAGGGCATACCTTAAACGAATGGGACCCAGAAAGTTACTGTCGTTTTTGGGGCGCCAAATAGTTTCTGCGGAATCATCAACAACAACAATAGGCGAATCATTAATAATACTGGCTGCAGTAAATCCTTTGTCTAAAGCTGCAGAATAAATAAAGGGTTTAATATTTGAGCCTGGCTGTCTTCTGGCCTGAATAACACGATTAAACTTGCTCAATGAAAAATCGAAACCACCTTCTAAGGCTCTTACGGCGCCATCATCCGTATTAATTGCTACAAAAGCTGCATTGGCTTCAGGGAGTTGCGCAAGTTGCCAAGAGTTCTTTTCATCAAGAAACACACGAACTTGGTCGCCAGCTTGCAATATTTGGCGGGCATCTTTTGGTGGTGCGGTCCAACGTCCGGCCGGGTTGAATTTTTTAGCCCAGTTGATTGCTTCCCAACTGAGAGTTTGCTGGACAAATTGCGGTTTTTGAGAACCAATTTGATGCTTGATCAAAACTTCAGCATTTTGTTGATCTACAGAAAGAACTACGGCAGGCCATAAACCACCAAACTCTGGAGTATCTTGTAAAACTGTTTGAATCGTTTCATTGGATTGCATTTGTTCTGTGGAAAGTTTTTGCTCGGGCCCTCTATAACCATGACGACGGTCATAATCAATTAAACCATCACGTAGAGCCGTTCTGGCGATGGCCTGATCATCTGAGCGTAATGTGGTATAAATCTTAAGCCCATCATTATAGGCTTTGTATTGTCCCACTTGCTTGATGAGGGCTTGTCTTGCCATTTCAGCGACATAAGGAGCCATAACTTCTGTTTTTGCCCCATGTAACCGGCCTGTAATAGGTTCTTGGATGGTTTTTTCATAGGTTTCTTTGTCAATGAAATTTTCAGCGTACATTCTCCATAATACATGGTTTCGTCTATTGAATGCTTTTGTGGGGTTTGACACCGGATTGTGGGTAGAAGGGCCTTTGGGGATACCTGCAATTAAGGCAAGTTGAGCCAGATTAAGTTGTTCAACAGTTTTTCCATAATAAATTTGAGCCGCAGCACCCACACCATAGGCACGATTACCAAAATTGATTTTATTCCAATAAAGTTCAAGGATCTTTCTTTTATCAAGAGCACCTTCAATTTTTAGTGATAAGAATATTTCCACAAACTTACGACTGAAGGTCTGTTCAAAGCTGAGGAAGAAGTTACGAGCGACTTGCATGGTAAGGGTACTTCCCCCTCCTTGTTTTCTACCACTGAGCAATAATTTTAAGCTCACTCTGGCAAGACCTAAGAGATCTACGCCTCCATGTTCATAAAATCGCTTATCCTCGGTCGCAATCAATGCTTGATTTAAGGCTTCAGGTATCTGTTCTATATGAATAGGAATACGATGTTTGTCTCCTATTTCGCTGATCAATTTGCCGTCTATGGTATAAATCCGCATAGGGGTTTGTAGCTGGACTTGTTTTAATGAATCGACATCAGGTAAAGTAGGCCAAGCATACATATAAGCTGCCAAAAACCCCATGTAGGCAATTAAAATGACTAAAAATGTGATGTACATCGCAAATTGCGATAGTGGGAGTAGCTTTTTCAATGCGAAACAACTATAAATAGAAATAATGAATGAATTATTGGTTCAGTATATCTGTATTTGACTATAAACGTGAAATTTTTTAAAAAAAAGGTGTAATTTCCCGTAGTTAGTTCTATTATTTAATGTTAAAACGGATGTATAGTCTGTAACCGTAGGTAGTCAATAGGAAAAATCTATGTTAGCTCAGCTTCTGGGGAAGAAAAAACTCTCGCTATTAGGGATAGACATTAGCTCCACTTCAGTCAAGCTATTGGAGTTGGGAAAGGTCGGCACAAGGTACCGCGTAGAAAGTTATATGGTAGAGCCTTTACCAGCGGAGGCTGTGGTTGAAAGAGAAATAAAGGATGTTGAGGCTGTAGGTGAAGCAATTAAACGAGTAGTTAGTCGTTCAAAGACTTCTTTAAAACAGGCTGCTGTTTCAGTATCTGGCTCTGCGGTGATTACCAAGGTCATTCAAATGCCAGCTGATTTGAGCGAAAATGAACTGGAAAGCCAAATTGATATTGAAGCCGATCAATATATTCCCTATCCCTTAGATGAAGTCGCTATGGATTTTGAGGTGCTAGGTGAATCAGAGAAATCCTCTGATCTTGTTGATGTTTTAATTGCTGCAAGCCGAATAGAAAATGTTGACACTCGTATTGAAGCGCTTGAGATTGGCGGTTTAGAAGCTAAGGTTGTGGATATTGAAATATATGCTTTAGAAAGGGCTTTCCAGGTTTTAAAAAATCAATTACCGGATGACAATGAAAATAAATTGGTGGCTCTGGTTGATATTGGTGCATCATTAATGACTTTAAGTGTTATCAGTAAAGGTAAAAGTATTTATAATAGAGAGCAAGTCTTTGGTGGATCTCAATTAACAGAAGAAATTATGAGACGTTATGGTTTGTCTTTTGAAGAAGCTGGCATGGCAAAGAAACAAGGGGGATTGCCAGACGATTATGAACCTGAAGTATTAGAGCCTTTCAAAGAGTCTATTTTACAGCAGGTGAGTCGGGCGCTACAGTTTTTTTATTCTTCTTCACAATTTGGAGAGGTGGATCATATTGTATTAGCAGGAGGCTGCGCTGCTATCGAAGGGTTAGATGAATTGATTGAAGAACGTTTGGGACATCCAGCCATACTAGCTAACCCATTTGCAGACATGTCATTGTCTTCAAAAGTCAATGCGCAGGCGTTAAGCAATGACGCACCATCATTGATGGTGGCTTGTGGCCTCGCATTAAGGAGTTTTGATTAATGGCTCAAATTAACTTATTACCTTGGCGTGCGGAGCTTAGGAAACAACACCAAAAGACTTTTCTCACCTATGTGGCTTTTGCTGCCATTATGGGTGTTGTTGTGATGTATGTTTTTCATATGTACATGCAAAGTATCATCGAAGATAAAAGTAATCGTATAAAATTTATTGAGGGAAAAATTGCTTCTGTAGAAGCAAAGATTGCTGAAATCAAACAACTAGATCAAAAAAGAGAAGAGCTGAAAAATAAAATGGAATTAATTCAAGAATTACAGCGCAGCCGCCCTCAGGTGGTGCATTTATTTGATGCCATTCCAAGAGTGATTCCAGAGGGATTACATTTAACGTCGATTGTGCGTATTGGTAATCATTTAGATATTACGGGTAGTAGTGAGTCTAATACCCGAATCGCGTCTTTACTACGTAACATTGATGATTCTGAATGGTTAGGCAAAGCAGATGTCTCCTCATTTACCCAGAATGACAAAAGCAATATTCCAAGCCAAGGCTTTTCTGTGGTAGCGGAAGTCCTTTCTCCCAAGTCAGAAAAAGGAGATGAGTAATGGCTTTTGACTTAAATCAACTGAATGAACTTGATTTTGAAACTGTGGGATCTTGGCCTCAGCCTGTTAAGCTTGGCGCCTATCTAACAACATTTCTTTTGGTCATTGTCTTGTTTTATTATTTTGATACCAGTGATCAGCAGACACAGATATCAAGTATTGAAAAGAAAGAAGTGAGTTTAAAAGCAGAATTTGAAACCAAATACCGTAAAGCATCTAATCTTGATATTTACAGACAACAAATGGTTGAGATGGAACAGGTGTTTAAAAACCTATTACAACAATTGCCCACGGCAGCCTCCATCCCAGAGCTGATCGATGATATTTCTTTTTCTGAATCCGAAAGTGGCCTGAGCATCCAAGCAGGAGCTTTACGGGATGAAGTGAAAAAAGAGTTTTATTCTGAAAAGCCATTTAGTTTGGTGGTAACAGGACGCTATAATGAATTAGGACATTTTGTGAGCCGAGTTGCAAGCCTTCCCCGTATTGTCACCCTGCACGATTTTACAATTGTAATTGCTGATAGCTCCAAGCAAGCTAAAATAGGGCAAGATCCAGAATTGAAGATGACGATTGCAGCCAAAACCTATCGTTCCCTCAGTGATGATGAACTTGAAGCGGGAGGCGGCAAATAATGTTTAATCGTATAAAAAACGGGTTATTACTGTTATCTGGATTAATCATTCTATCTGGTTGTCAATATCATCACGAAGATCTAGAACAGTGGGTAAAAGAGGTTGAAAATAAACCAAAGCTTCCCGCTAGAAAATTACCGGAAGTTAAACCCTATTTAGCCTTTGATTATGCCGCTGGAAATCTTAATAGCCCTTTTATGAAAGTCGTACCTGAGGCTGACAGCACCTTAATAAATTTAAGTGCTTGTGACCCAAATGGCCCGAAACCGGATATTGACCGACGTAAGGAACCTTTGGAGAGAGTGCCCATTCAAAACTTAGCCATGGTTGGTTCTATACTCTATGAAGGAGAAAATGTCGCTATTGTTTTGGATGCGAATACTGGGATACATCATCGAGTTAAAACAGGTCAATATTTAGGTTTAAATTATGGCAAAGTGGTTGACTTAACTGAAACAGAAATCAAGTTAACGGAAATTATTCCAAACGGGCAAGGCTGTTGGGAAACTCATGATATCAAGTTGCAGCTTGGTTTAACAAAGAATTGAAGGCAGGAGTGAATTCATGAATAATCAACCCACAGTACAAGCTTTTTTTCTAAGGAAAAGTATGAAATATTTTATTCAATTAGGTTTATTGTTTTTAGGCGTATCATCGTCTTTCTCAAGGGCAGCCTCGATTCAGGATATCGACTACAAGCAGCTGTCGGGTGAAAGAGTCGAAATAAGAATGAAAATGGATGAATTGGTGACGCCAAAGATTTTCAAAACAGAAAATCCTGCGAGTGTTTACTTGGATTTTGAGGGGGTTGATAGCCAACTCAAACAGAAAAAAATGGATGTTGGAACTGGCAATACCCGAAGTGTAACAACACTAACTGTGGGTGACAGAACTCGTGTGACCGTGAAACTACTTAAAATGCTTCCTTATGAAACGCGCACCGAAGGTAATGAGTTTGTGTTAGTCCTTGGAAAAACTTCTCTAACACAAACCAGTTCAACGTTTAATGACTCGAATCATTCGCAAAAAGATAAAACGAGTGATGTAAGTATCTCAAAAATCGATTTTAGAAGAGGGGAAAAAGGAGAAGGGAGAGTGATATTGGAGTTAACTAATTCCAACGCAAGTATCGACCTTAAGCAAGAAGGTAGTAAGGTGGTTGCAGATTTTTATAATACCGACATTAGCCCTGAGTTATTGAGAAAATTGGATGTTCTAGATTTTGGAACGCCTGCTAGAATGATAGAAACCGAAAAACGTGGATCTAATGTACGTATAGTGGTGAACGGCGGAGATTTTTTTGAGTATTTAGCTTATCAAGCAGATAATCGTTTTACGATAGAACTTAAGCCTTTAACAAAAGATGAATTAGAAAAAAAGAAGAAATCAGAGTTTAAATATACTGGTGAGCGTTTGAATCTAAATTTTCAAAGTGTTGAAGTAAGAACTGTATTACAGATTATCGCTAATCAGGTGCATTTTAACTTGGTTGCCAGTGATACAGTGCAAGGAACTGTTACGCTGCGATTGGAAAATGTTCCATGGGATCAGGCGCTTTCTATTATTTTGAAATCTAAAGGGTTGGCGCAAAGACAAAATGGAAATGTGTTAATGGTTGCGCCAACAGCGGAGATAGTTGCAAGGGAGAGACTGGAACTACAATCTGAAGCTCAAGTTGAGCAATTGGCACCATTGCAGTCTCAATATATACAAATTAATTATGCTAAAGCTGTCGATTTAGCTGGGCTATTGAAGCAAGGTGATAAAAATTCATTATTATCTGATCGAGGCACGGTGACTGTAGATGAGAGAACCAATAAAATCTTGGTGCAAGATACCGCGGCTAATATTGATGAAGTGTTGAAATTAGTTGAAACTTTGGACGTGCCTGTTAGACAGGTGCAAATTGAAACGAGAATTGTCACAGCGACAGATGGCTTTTCTAAAGAGCTAGGCGTTCGTTGGGGGTTATCGGACCAAAACTCACAGTCTGGGTTTTCGGGTTCTCTGGAAGGCGCTGAAGCTATAGCTTCAGGTATAACTCCCAGCATAGATAATCGATTGAATGTTAATTTGCCGATTGATGCAGCAGCAGGTCGTATCGGTTTAAATCTTGCTCGATTAACAGACGGTACTTTATTGGATTTAGAGCTAGCCGCACTGGAAAGTGAAAATCTTGGAGAGGTGGTTGCCAGTCCAAGAGTCACAACTTTGAATCAGCAAGAAGCTTATATTGAAACTGGACAAGAGATCCCCTTCCTACAGTCCACTTCTTCAGGAGCTGCTGCATCATCTTTCAAAAAGGCGGTATTAAGTCTGCTAGTGACTCCTCAGATCACACCGGATGATAGCATTGTTTTAGATCTTAAAGTGACTCAGGATACAGTGGGTCAAACAACAACCGATGGTAATGTTGCGATTAATACCAAAAGGTTAAATACCAAGGTATTGGTCAAAAATGGCGAAACCATTGTACTGGGTGGCATTTTCCAAAAAAGATTAAATACTGATGTGACAAAAGTACCTGTACTGGGTGACTTGCCTGGGGTGGGATTCCTCTTTAGGAATAAAGTAAAAACAGAAACCAAGGAAGAACTATTGATTTTCGTCACACCAAAAATTATTAAACAAATCGCTCATTAATCTGTATAATCACCAGCTTGCACATGAACTGTGCAAGCTTTTTATTCTATATTCATTTGTTTAAGTAAAAAAGAATAGGTTTTGAAAACTAATTATGGCATTTACCCGTAATATTTTTTTGGTTGGTCCCATGGGGGCTGGCAAGTCCACTATTGGAAAACAACTAGCACAACAGCTTAAAATGGAATTTTTTGACTCAGATAGAGAAATAGAGTCAAAAGCTGGTGTGGATATCGACTGGATCTTTGATGTTGAGGGTGAAGCCGGCTTTCGCGTAAGAGAAACAGAGATGATCAAGGAACTCACTGAGAAACAGGGCATTGTACTTGCGACAGGAGGAGGCGCGGTTGTAGAACTTGAAAACCGTAAGGTTTTGGGTGGACGAGGCGTGGTGGTTTATTTGGATGTATCCCTTGAACAACAGCTGGAAAGAACTCGCCGCGACAGAAGACGTCCCTTGATCAGCCAAGCGGATAATCCAGAGGAAGCCATAAAACGCTTACATGATGAACGCGCACCCATTTATGAGGAATTATCAGACTATAAAATCAGTACTGATCATGGAAGTGTACGCCAAGTCGCCAAACAAATTGTTGATTTACTACTGTCGGAAGACTAGTGGAGCGGCAACTTGTTGTTGAAACAAAATCTGGCCGTTATTCAATCCTTATTCGGCCAAGTCTTTTAGATGACTGTTCTGAGCTTCAAGCCGTTGTTGCAACACAAACAGCCTTTATTATTTCTAATGAAACTATCTCTCCATTATATCTAGCAAAGATCCAATCTCTACTAAAGCGACCTGCAAAATTTTTTATCCTTCCCGATGGTGAAAAATACAAGAATATTACCTATTTTAATAAAATAATCTCTCAAATGCTGGAAAACACCTTAGGCAGAGATAGTATATTGATTGCTTTGGGTGGTGGCGTTGTAGGTGATTTAACTGGGTTTGTGGCGGCTTGCTATCAACGTGGTATTCCATTTATTCAAATACCTACAACGCTGTTGGCTCAGGTCGACGCTTCTGTAGGGGGAAAAACAGCGATTAATCATGACTTAGGTAAAAACATGATAGGCGCTTTCCATCAACCGAGTTTAGTCATCATTGATCCATTGTGTTTAACGACATTACCCGATAGAGAATTCCGTTCTGGTTTATCCGAAGTCATTAAATATGGATTAATTCTAGATCATGACTTCTATGTATGGATAAAGCAAAATTTGCAGGAAATTTTGCATAAGAATACTGAAACCTTATCAAAAATGATTTATAGATGTTGCCAACTCAAAGCGATGGTTGTGAAAGAGGATGAAAAGGAACAAGGGATAAGAGCTTTGTTAAACTTAGGACATACTTTTGCCCATGCTATCGAAGCCGAAACCCGATATTCACAGTTTTTGCATGGAGAGGCTGTTTCAATAGGACTTTATGCTGCAATGAGGTTATCTGAATCCCTAGGCTTTATGGCGGCTTCTGATACTCAAGAATTGAGACAACTTCTAACTCAATGTCAATTACCGACAGAAATACCATCTAGCTTGAATATTCAAAATTTACTAGGTCACATGAAAAGAGATAAAAAAAACGCATTAGGACAGATTCGTTTTATTGTGAATAAGGCCAAAGGAAATGCTTGTATTCTACCTGTTAATGATGAAAAATTGATAGCTAAATCTTTTCCTATATTCGACACCACCCAATAAAGTATGGGTATCGTAAATACAGTTCAATATATTGAAGCAAATTGAGAAATGTGATGAGTTTAACGACCAGAATCGCTAATGATAGCCAAGAACAGGAGTTGGTAAAGCCTGTCCCCTTTATGTGGGCTAATTTTGTTGAGGCTGCTGATGAGCTAGAATCGTTATTTTTATATGGTCCGAGTGTAACTGCTGTGCTTGGTGCAGATGGTGTCGGTAAAACTCGCTTAATCGATTATTTGCAGCATGAGTCAGACAATGTGATTCTAATTAGAATCAACGCAAACCCTTTACTTTCAGTGGCTCAACTGATGTTAATGATTTCCGAACAGTTATTCTTGCTGAAGCCAAGCGAAGATCCAGTGGCGATTCATCATCATCTTCAAAAAAGTGCCAAAGATCACCCCGTGATATTTTTAGTGGATGATGCTCACCACCTTTCTCTTGAACTGATGAAGGTATTACTTTCATTTTTGGGTGAAATTAAGCAAGTTCCAGAGGTGCCTATTCGCTTATTTGCTTTCGTAGCCAATCGCTTTAATGACAGGCTGATTTTTGATGAAACAGGCATGATCGATAAAAACTCTCTCTATAAGCTAACGTTGACGGGATTTTTACAGAGTGAAATGACGAGTTACTTGGGTTACCAACTGAAGTTATCCGAAGAAAATATTGAAAATAAATTAGGGGAAGATAAGCTGAACAAACTTTGGGACGCTTCTATGGGAAATTCCGCTAAATTACAACAAGCATTAAAACAAATGTTGATTGAACCACTGGTTTCTAAACAGAAAAAATTCAATATACAAGGAATTAATTCAAATGTATTTTTTAGAGCGAGTTTAGCACTCTTGGGGTTATCCCTATTAGTTATCGCATTTTGGGGGACTCAACGATCAAGCACCAATGAGAAAGCCCCTCTAGCAACTGATGCTGCCCAGGTTGTTGCAAATAAAATCCCTGAAAAGGAACCTGAAGAAAAAGACTCCACGCATTCTGTAGATGACAAGTTAGCGCAGGGGGATAGCGCAAGGAGCATTGCTCAACCCAGGGTGCAAGAGATAGCAAATGCACCGCAGTTTCAAAAGTCATTAAAAGATATCGAGGACAAACCATCAGACAACCACTCGACTGAAGAGCGTGTCAATAGTCACCCTGTTCCGCCTGTTCCGTATAACGAAGCGTATGACGAAGTGACGGACATGGCTTCGAAACTGGACATGGCTCCTAAAGAATTACCCATAACTCGTGATGAGAGTGAAGTTTACGCTGAATCAGTAAACGACGCTCTGCCGAAACCTTTGACGCAAGCTCTGCAAAAAGAAAATACAGCCAAACAAGCAACAAATGACAATCAAAATGCAGAATCCAAGACAAAAAAAACGGATAAGCCACAACTGGCTGATACAATTAAAATATTTGAACTGACTGAAGATGAAAAATGGTTAATGGACAGAGATCCAACACATTTTACTATTCAAATAGTAGGACTTCGTCATCCAGCCGAAATGAGTGAATATATTCGCCCCTTTAAGAAATATGGCCAGTTTTATGTGTACCAAAGAGTATTGAAAGGAGAGTCTTGGTACTTTTTAGTGACGGGTGATTATCATAATGCTGACTTGGCGCGAGACGCCTTGAAAAAACTACCGCTGGCATTGCAAAAAGCCAAACCTTGGATTAAAACATTTGCGGTGGTTCAGGGTCAGATAACCAGAGAGAAATAGCTTGTGATGGGTTGATTCCAATGAATTATGAGTGGATGTCTGGTACAATGAGTGTTCGGTACAATGAGTGAGAACTTATCTGTGCATTATCGGGAGAGTATTTTGGTCGAATTAAAAAATGATAACTATCTTAGGGCTGCCTTAAGTCAACCTGTTGATGAAACCCCTGTTTGGATGATGCGACAAGCTGGTCGCTATTTGCCTGAATATCGGGAAGTGAGAGCTCAAGCTGGTGATTTTATGCAACTCTGTAAAAATCCAGAACTGGCCTGTGAAGTCACCTTGCAACCCGTCCGCCGTTATCCTCTTGATGCTGCTATTTTGTTTTCTGATATTTTGACCATCCCAGATGCCATGGGATTGGGTCTTTACTTTTCTACGGGAGAAGGACCTAAATTTAAACACCCTATTAAAACTGCCGCAGATGTTGACAAGCTGATGGTGCCAGATATCGCGGCTGAATTGTCTTATGTGACGGATGCAGTTAGCTTGATACGAAAAAACCTGAAGGGTGAAGTGCCTCTGATTGGCTTTTCAGGTAGTCCTTGGACATTGGCAACCTATATGGTTGAAGGGGGGTCCAGTAAAGATTTTCGCCACACCAAAGGTATGCTGTTCACTGATCCTAAAACACTACATAAGATGTTAGACATTTTGGCTAAATCTGTGATTGAATATCTCAATGCTCAGATAGACGCTGGGGTTCAGGCCTTGATGATCTTTGATACCTGGGGTGGCGTTTTAACACCTTCAGATTATCTTGAGTTTTCATTAAATTATATGACACAAATTATTGCAGGTTTGAAAAGAGAAAAAGATGGCCATCGTATACCTGTCACGCTCTTTACTAAAAATGGAGGTCAATGGTTAGAATCTATCGCAGATTCTGGTTGTGATGCTGTGGGTGTGGATTGGACAACCGATCTAAAGGATGCGCAATCAAGAGTGGGTCATAAGGTAGCCATACAAGGTAATATGGATCCTTGTGTTTTATATGCAGATCCACAAAGAATTGAGCAAGAAGTGGCTAAAATTTTAGCTTCGTTTGGTGCAAATGAGGGTCATATATTTAATTTGGGACACGGTATTCATCAATATGTTTCACCAGACAAACCGGCCGTTTTAGTGGATGCAGTGCACCGCCTTAGCCGTCCATACCACCAAAAATCATAAAGTGATAAAGGGACAAGGGGAGAAATATGCAAGATTTGCATGAAAAATTTCTACAACAACGCCAAGCCTATAACAAAACTCCCTTTGCCAATTTAAGTGAAAGATTACAAAGATTATCTGCGTTAGAAGCGATGTTAAATGCAAAGTCTACTGATTTTGCAGAGGCCATCGCACGAGACTTTGGTTGTCGCCATGTTGATGAAACGCATCTTTTAGAAGTCTACCCTTCTCTGGCGGGATTGAGACATGCGAAGAGGCACTTGAAAAAATGGATGAAGCTGGAAAAAAGATCCGTTGCTTGGACTTTTCAACCGGCAAAGGCGAGGGTGATGTACCAACCATTAGGTGTCGTGGGTATTATTGTTCCTTGGAATTACCCCTTATTTTTAGCCATTGGGCCGATGATTGCCGCGATAGCCGCTGGCAACCACATGATGGTCAAAATTTCTGAGTCAACGCCTCAATTTGGTGAAGTTTTCGCGAAAGCCATTGCTGAATATTTTCCGGATGATTTTATTTTAGTCGTGAATGGTGATGTTGAAATCGCCCAAGCCTTTACAGAACTACCCTTCGATCATCTTTTGTTCACAGGCTCAACCTCAATCGGCAAAAAAGTGATGGCCAGTGCTGCGCAAAACTTAACACCGGTGACATTAGAGTTAGGGGGAAAGTCGCCAACACTTCTTGATAGAAATATTGATTTAGACAAAACATGCCAACGAGTGATTATTACCAAGCTCTTTAATGCGGGACAAACCTGTGTCGCGCCTGATTATGTGCTGATCCCAGAAGAGGATTTAGAAGGCTTTATTACCTCATCTAAAAAATGGGCTGCACATTATTACCCTAAAGGATTGGCGGTAGATTTTACCAGTATCATTAATGAAGCTCAGTATCAGCGTCAATCTGGATTGGTTGAAGAGTTAAGGCAAAATCAGATCCGTTTGGAACCCTTGTTCGATGATCTGGATGATGATACCAATCACAAAATTGTCCCTCAACTGGCCATTAATCCTGATAATCATTTAATGGCCATGCGACAGGAAATTTTCGGACCCTTGTTGCCGGTGGTGACTTATAAGAATTTTGAAGCCGCTATCCAGTGGATTAATGAAAGAGATAGACCACTGGCGCTGTACTTTTTTAGTCAAAACAAAAAAAATATTCAAACGGTACTTGAACAAACTCATGCTGGCGGTGTGGCGATTAATGAATGTTTATTACATGTGGCACAAGAAAACTTGCCTTTTGGTGGTGTTGGACCGAGCGGTATGGGGCATTATCATGGAAAAGATGGATTTCTCACTTTCTCTAAGGGAAAGGGCATTTTTTATCAATCATCTATAAATGGTGCTGGTTTATTAACGCCACCCTACAAGGGGTTCACTAAAACCCTACTAAAATGGTTGTTACGCTGGGCTTAAGTCTTATCTATGACTCCCGTTAGGGCACATATAGAGGTGTTTATTGTTATCACGTCGTAAATTGTTGAAGATCTCCATGATGGGTGGAGCGGTTTTAGCCGGAGCCAGTGCCTTCTATTGGATGATACCCTCAGATAATTTGGATTCATTGCCCTCAGATAAAGCTTTAGAGTTTTTGAATGATAATGATCGCTTGATCTTATTGGCATTGATTCCTGTCATGCTAGAGTCAACAGCCTTAGATAGCGATGCAATTAAGCAGTGCATTGCAAATATTGACGCGATCATCGTTAGCATGTCCTTGAAAACCCAACAAGAAACGCGACAGCTATTCGACTTATTGGGAAATAAGCTGGGGCGTGTATTGATGGTTGGTATATGGTCTAACTGGACTCAAGCCAGTCATGAAGATGTTGTCCTCTTTTTGCAACGCTGGCAATCACATTATCTTGAACTATTGCAGGTAGCCTATGAGGGGTTACATCAAATGATTATGGCGAGCTATTATGGAGAAGAAACGAGCTGGTCCCAAATAGGTTATCCTGGCCCCCCCCAATTATCATGACAGCATCCTATAACAACCCTTTTCTGAAAAACGCGCATTGGCAAATTCTAAATGGAGAGACAATAGAGGCTTCTCAAAATTTAGAGGCGGATGTTGTTATCATTGGCTCTGGAGCCGGAGGTGGGATCAGTGCAGAAATCCTATCCAAGCAAGGATTGAAAGTGATTGTCGTGGAGGAAGGTGCGCTTCGCACTTCTTTGCATTTTGAGATGCATGAAAAAAAGGCCTATCCTGAACTTTATCAAGAAAATGCCGCTCGAAAGACCCTCAATAAAGGAATCAATATTTTACAAGGAAGGACTGTGGGAGGATCGACCACGGTGAATTGGACCAGTAGTTTTCGCACTCCCGATGAAGTGCTGAAGCATTGGCGTTCTGAATACCAAGCTAAAGGTCTGTCAACCAATGAGATGAAACCTTGGTTTGAGTGGGCTGAAAAGCGCTTAAATGTTCATCAATGGCAACTAGCGCCCAATGAAAATAATCATCT
>Ga0210050_1001183_pt1 | contig 29354 bp, 36 predicted proteins | sample CryGey132114_all_FD_185463 | JGI IMG/M metagenome (GOLD analysis project Ga0210050, IMG submission 185463) | Groundwater microbial communities from aquifer - Crystal Geyser CG22_combo_CG10-13_8/21/14_all (SPAdes) (version 2) | ecosystem: Environmental > Aquatic > Deep subsurface > Groundwater ... | reverse complement strand
GAATGAAAAAGTTTAATTAATTGCTCTTCCATTATAGAATTATATTTAGGTAGGATAATTTGTTGTATCATATCCTACCTAAATTTCTCGAGAATAACTATTTTTCGGTTGAACTCCGGACAGAGCCATTAAATCTAAACATTTATCAATGGAAGGAGTTATCCCTTCTTCAAAATTTGGAGTAAAAAAACTCCCATCTTCTAATAAATGTTTTTTTGAACTTTTATAATGACTTGGAGTTATATTTCCCCTTTTACTTACCTCTTGGGCTATTAGAGATATTTTTTGGTTTATGGAAGTATTATTCATCCTAATACCCAAATATCTCTATTTTTAAAGGTTCTTATTTTTCTAGATAGAATTATCTCGCTACAAATTGGTAGGAAAAACTAGATCAACCGCAAGACTTTTAAACCGCCTTTATTTTATATAAAAGATATTAGATATATTGTGTTATTATTTATCACGTTCACATCACATTCACCTTTATATTGAATGACGAGGTTAAGCCTGTGGATTCTATATTTCTAATATTATAACTAAATTAAATAAAATAACAAAATGGCAAAAATAAGTCCTGTATCAATAAAATATATGATACATGCTACGTTTGAAGCAATTGGGCCAGTTGAAAAACCGGACGTAATCGGAGCTCTCTTCGGACAGACTGAAGGCCTTTTAGGTAATGAACTTGAAATAAGGGAATTACAAAAAGAAGGAAAAATCGGTCGAATAGAAGTTGAAACCGAAAGAGATGGTAGCAAGACTAAAGGGAAAATTCAAATTCCTACAGCTCTTGATAAAAGTGAAACTAGTTTAATTGCAGCTGCGATTGAGACAATTGATAGAATCGGACCTACAGAGGCTACAATAACTATTGAGAAGATTGAAGATGTTCGTGGCAATAAAAGAGATTATATCTTAGAAAGAGCCAAAAAATTACTTGAAGGTATGGACGGCAGAAATTCTAAAGAAATCTCTGAGAATCTAAAAAAAGATTCGCGTGCCTCTAAAATCCAAGAATACGGAAGCGAAAAACTTCCTAGCGGAGATCTTTCTGATAAAGAAATAATCGTCGTTGAAGGAAGAGCAGATGTTGTTAATTTACTTGAAAATAGAGTTAACAATGTTATTGGAATGAATGGAACTAAACTTCCTCAAGGAATTATTGAATTAAGTAAAGAAAAAGAAATTACTTTATTTGTTGACGGAGATCGTGGTGGAAAGCTTATTGCAAAAAATGTAATAGACAATGCAAACATAGTATTTATCGCCTTTGCCCCTGATGGCAAAGAAGTTGAAGAGTTAAGTGGTAAGGAAATCCTTGCGGCTTTGAGAAGGAAAATTCCTGTCAAGGAATTTTCTTTTTCCTCTTCTTCAGAAAAAACTTTTTCAGAAAAAACTGAAAAAAAAGAAATGAAATCAATGCGTGTTGAAATTGACAATGATAAATTAATGGAAAAATTAGAACAAGTTAATGGAACAAAAAAAACTTATCTATTTAATAAAAATCTTGATGTAATTAAAAAAGTTCCTAACGGACAAGCATCAAGAACTTTGGAAAATTCTTATGATATTAAAGTAGTTGCTGTCGACGGAAAAGCGACATCTTCTTTAACTAAATCTGCTCAGAAAATGGGCGTGCAAATTATTGCTGCAAAGAATTTCGCGGATTCTTATGCTGAAGGAATTGAATTTGTGAGTTTTTAGACAATTATTCTATTAGCAAACTTTTTTAAATAATTATAACATGTAATTAAATGGTAAAGAGGGCAATTATTCTAAGCATATTGATAATTGTTGTAATTGCGACGATATATCTTACTTTTTTCTATTATCCAAAATGTAATGACCGCGCGTGTTGGGATTATAAATTAAGGGAATGTTCACGAGCCAGCTATCTTAATGAACCTGTAGATGTCAGTTGGAAATATACAATTTTAGGTAAAACAACTATTGATAATGTTGAAAAATGTGAGGTTCATGTGTTGGCTGTTGATATTAAAAGAGGTTTGAAAAAAACCGAAATACTTAAAGGAAAAGACATGGTTTGTTATTTGCCTTTAGGAGTTGTGGCGACTCCGGAAAATAATCCAAATATTTGTACGGGAAAATTAAAAGAAGAAATGCAGAGTTTGATTATTCAAAAATTACATGAATATATTGTGCAGAATTTAGGAGAAATTTCTAATGAAATAGCACAAATTGAAGGTGTTGGAAATGTAAATGCTGGAGAAATTGTGGTTAATAGTTCTGCTTAGGAGAATCTTATGGAAAATTATAGAGTAACTGTGTGCGGTATATGTTCTAGAATTAAAATTGATGATAAATGGAAAATTGTTGATAGAAACGATTATATAGAATTGATTAACCGAGAACTTATTGATAATGGAAATTATTGTCCTCCTTGTGGTGAGAAAGCCAAAGCATTTTTTAAAGAAGAACGAGTGGCGAGACTTAATTAACTTTTTATATTATATTTGATTATTTATTCTATGGTAAATATTAAATTTGGTCCGGCTGGACTTGGTGGAGTTAAAGAGGCGATTTCTAATTTAGAAAAGATGCATGAATTAGGAATTAATGCTTGTGAGATTTCTTTTACTTACGGCCCTTATATTAAAGAAGCAGAGTGTAAAAAAATTAAAGAAGCTGCTGAAAAATTTAAAATTCAATTAAGTATTCACGCTCAATATTGGATAAACCTTAATTCTGAAGAGCCAAAAAAAGTTGAAATGAGCAAGAAAAGAATATTGGCTTGTTGCAAAATTGGGGAATTACTTGGAGTTAAGTATGTTGTATTTCATCCAGGTTATTATGGCAAAGGTTCTAAGGAAGAGGCATTTGAGAATATAAAGAAAAATATTTTAGATATCTTAAAAGAAATTAAGAAAAATAAATGGAAAATTAAGATTGCTGTTGAGACAATGGGTAAGGTTAATGTCTTTGGTTCTATTGAAGAAATTAAAAAATTGGTGAAAGAAACAGGTTGCGAGTTTTGTTTGGATTTTGCGCATCTTTTAGCTAGGAGTAATGGTAAGATGACTTATGAAGAAATGATTAAAGAGTTTAAGGAATTCAAAGTCTGGAATTGTCATTTTTCTGGAATTGTTTATGGAGACAAAGGTGAGAAACATCATAAAGTCACACCTAAAGAAGAATTGAAAAAATTGTTGAAAGCTCTTCCGAAGAATAAGGAAATTACAATAATTAATGAATCGCCTGAGCCTTTGAAAGATAGTATTGAAACGTTGAAAATTTGGAATGGGCTGAAGTAACAAAGCTCGCCTAAAGGCTCGCTAATATACCTGCTTCGCAGATTATTGAAATTTGTAAATCTGAAAGCAATTCTTATAATTTCAAGATAATTGATTTTATATCTATCTTATTAGTTTTCTTAAAATAAATAAATTTAAATCTTAAATTCTTTTTTTATTTCTGAAAGAAGTTTTGCATTAATTATTGTTTTTGCTTTAGCTAACTTTATTTTAATTTCTGGTTTTTCTTTTAAAGATTTTCTTAAATGTTGCAAAGGAGAAACATCAATCGCATATTTTCCTTTTTCCATATGCCTATTAATGTTTGTTGAAATTGCTAATAATTCAATTTTGTTCTTTTCATTTGAAATTAAATAAACTCCTAAAATATTTTCTAAAATAGGCGATAAAATAGACATGGAATCTCTTTTGATATTTGTTGGGGGACTGATTAAAGTTACTCTTACATCTGCTCCGAGCAACGATTTAGGGAGTAATATACCTGAACTATTACCTACACGAATTGCCCGACGATAAAATATCTTTTGTTTTTGTTGTTGAACCATGTTATAACTATGTTATAACATTATTTTATAAATATTTCGTTTTTTAAAAAGTTGTTACTACTTACCGATACCTATCTTGTGTTGTCACCGGAAAGTTTATAAACAGGTTATCTTTGCTTTAATTATCATATTTTCCCCAAAAATGGAAAAACATAACCTAAATTTAAAAAAGTCTAAAATGAACAAGAAACCTATATTTGGTTTATTGTTAGCATTATTTACTGTAGCTATAGCAGTTACATTAGTAAGTGCGACAACTCTTAACATTGATGTAACTAAAATTACAATTGATGGAACAGAAGTTGCTGTAAGTTCTAATGGAGCTGTTAATACAGGAGTTGCTGTTTTTGCTGGAGAAACTTTTCCAGTAAGAGTAGAATTTACAGCTAATGAAAACTCCCAAGGTCCATTAGATATTTCTATGTGGATCGAAGGTGCTAAAAGCCAAACTTCAGTTGAAAGATCACTTAACCGTGATTTAGTTGATGGAAGTTTGTATAATACTGCACTTTCTGTTTTCGTCCCATCTGATTTAGATGATGATGAAGCTATCAACAGAGGATTAACTCTAGTTGTTAGAGTAGAAAGTGATGAAGGAAGCTATGAACAAGACTTTAATTTGGAAGCTCAAAGAAAAGCTAACCTTATTAATGTCCTTTTAGCTGATTTTGACAGTGTTACAAAAGCTGACTCTACATTACCAGTAACTGTTGTACTTAAGAATACAGGAAGCCATAAAGCAGACGATACTTTCGTTAGTGTAAGTATTCCTGAACTTGGTGTATCTAAAGTTGCTTTCTTCAATGACTTGTATCCAGTTGAAAACTGTGATGATGATTTTTCATCAGCAACAAACTGTGATCACAACGATTTTGAAGACAACGAAGACACTGTTGAAGGAAGATTGTTTTTAACAATCCCTAGCGGTGTTGCACCTGGTGTTTATGACGTTGTAATCAAAGCTACAAGTGATGACGCAGAAACAACTGTTATCAAACCATTGAGTATTGTTGGATCTCATGTAGAAGGACAGGTTTTATCAAACCCCACAAGTAAGACATTCGCTGTTGGACAAACAGTTTCTTACGAAATGATTTTGGTAAACACTGGAAATAAAATAGCTATCTACAACTTAGTTCCAGAAGCGAGCGATGCTTTGACAGTAACATTAAGTGATACACTTACTACTGTCCCTGCAGGTTCAAGTAAAACAATACTTGTGAATGTAAAAGCTAACAGAGAAGGAACATTTAACTTCGGCGTTACAGCTGTAAGTGATGGATTCTCTGAAAAAGCTCTTTACTCAGCTACAGTTGAAGGACGATCGGTAACCTCTAGTGCAGGTAACAACGTAGTTGCTCTTACTGTTGTATTAGCAATTATATTTGTTGTACTATTAGTTATTTTGATTGTTTTGCTAACAAGACGACCAGAAAAATCTGAAGAATTCGGAGAAAGTTATTACTAATTTTTTTTAATTTTCTTTTTTTTATTTTTTATTTTTCTCCTTTTCTTTTTTTTATTTTTAATTCTATTATAACAAAATTTAAATAATTCTTTTCTTACTAATTAAAAAAGTAGAAAATGAATAGAGACTATGAAACATTGGATCCAAGGGGAAGATGGCAAATAAATGATAAAACTCAGACATATAATTATTTTAATGAAAAATTACCGGTTTATGAATTCTTAGAACGATTAAACATTGATAAAGATGATCTGAATAAGCAAATATATACAAATCTTCGTAATATAGGATATACAACTCTTGATGGCCAAATAAGACCTGAAGAAAAACGAAAGGTTCATACAATAGAGTTTGGAAATGTAACCCTTGAGGTAATTGTGAGAGATACCCAAGTTTCAGAAGTTAGAGAGAGAAAAAGAATTAAACAGGGGTTTCCAAGAGTAAAATTAAGAAGGTTTAATGTTTTCTAGATTTTTTACTTCTTGATTCTCATTGACATTCAAACTTAAAATTTTAGAGATTCCGTTATTCATGCTTACACCATATAAAGTTGAAGCTCCTAAAATAATTGAATCGTTGTGAGAAATGGTTATGTATTGCCCTGATTTTATGTATTTTTTCAAAAGGTCTGCTAAAAGCTCGGAGTTTCTTTTATCTAATGCAGCGTCGATTTCATCTAAAATATAGAATGCATATGGCTTCAGTTCTTGAATTGCAAAAATTAATGAGAGTGCAATTAGAGTTTGTTCCCCTCCACTCAAAGAAGTAACATCAAAATATTTACCCCTTGCAACATTTATAGTAATAGTAACTCCGCCTGCAAATAAATCTTCTTTATTCTCAAGTTCCAAAAAAGCTTTTCCTTTGACACTTAATTGCGAAAAGTTCCTCGTGAAAAGTTCATTTATCTCATTAAATGTATTCATGAAAGTTCGTTTTTTCTTTTTGTCTATTTCGTCGATAATTTTCAAAATTTCATCTCTTTCGGTTTCAAGATTAGAAGCACGTTCCGCGATTTTATCGTATTCACTTTTAATTTCATCATATGTTTCCAAAGCTCGCATATTAACATTTCCAATTGAAAAAAGAGTTTGCTCTGATTTCTTTAATCTTTCTTGTAGAGATTCAATATTTCCTGACAAAATTTCAACATCTCCAAATTCTTTCATCTCAAAATCTAAAGATTCTTTTTCAGCAGAAATTCGCGCCACATTTACCTTATGATTATTAATTGCATCGTCGAATCTTGAGACAATATTTTGTTTTTCAACCAAGCTGATATTTTTATGTTTTATCTCTTCTTGGATTCGCGTTCTTTCATCAAATAACTGTTTAAATTTATTATTTAATTCTTCCAAGTTTTTCTGTTTTTTAGAAAGGGCTAACTCATTTTCTTTTAAGTCTTTAGAAATTCTCAAAATTTCATAATTCAATTGAACTCTATCTTTATCGATTCCTCTAATTATATTAACAATTGATTCCATCTCTCTTTCTTTATACAAAATTGTTGTATTCAAATTTTTATCAGTCATTGAAGACAATTCCTGCAATTCAAAAAAGAGTTTATTATAACGCTCTTCTATTAAATTTTTTTCATTTAATTGTTTTTCAAATGCTTTTGATTTAGCATTCAAAACTTCAATTTCTGTTTCAATTTCTTTTTGATGATTAACTGAACGAGTAATAGTTTCTTTCTTTTCTTCAATAGTATTCAAAATTGTTAGTTCATTTTGTTTTTTTGTTATTTCTAATGATAATTTTGATTTAGCTTCAGAATATGTTTTATATTCATTATTTAATTCAATTAATTCTTCCCCTAGTTTTTCTATAAATTTTTTATTCTTTTCAATTAAACTATCGGCTTCATTAACTACATTTAACTTGTGTTCTTTTGTAAGTTTTATTTGACATAAAGGACATGTTTCTGAATTTGGAAGATTATTTTTAAGTTTCTCATTACGATTTATTTCTGATTCTAAAACAGAAAGTTCTTTCTCTAATTTTAATTCTTTATTTGTGCAACTTGTTAATTTATCTTCATGTTCAGTAATTTGTTTTTTTATAAGATTAATTTCAGAGTTGCATTCATCCAAAGTTTGAACTGACAAATTTCCTGAAAGAGATTCTATATGCGCATAAATTGCCTTAGATTCAGTTTTTGTCCTTGATAATAAAGATTCTTTGTCTCTTATTCTATCTTTTAAACTATTTATTTCAGTTTGGATTGAAGAAAGTCTGTCCTTTTCATTGCCTGTTTTTTCAAGTTCTTGTTTCTTTGTTTTTATTTCTTCTTGCCTTTTTGATATTTTTGGTGATTCTTTTTTTAATTCTTCTAATTCACTTTCTAAATCCAAAATGCTTGTTTCAAGTTCGGTTTTTCTAATATCATTGTCTGAAAATTTTTTTTCAAAATTTTCTTTTCGTGCTCTATCTGAAGCAATTTTTACATTAAGCTCAGTAACTTCTTCATTCAAAGTTTCCCTCTCTAAACCTGTAGTTTTATGAATAAATTTATTTGTCTCGGAGATTTTATTTTCTAATTCCAAAATTTCTGAATTTATTCTTTCTATTTCTGTTTTAATATGTTCTTTAAATTTTTTGTTCTTTTCTATTTCTTTTGTTATATCTGTGAGTGATTTTACTTTTTCATCGGCCTTTTTTTTCAATATAGATGCCTTACATTTTTTTATTGATTGTTCAAGTTCTTTATAACGCAACGCTTGTTTTCTTTCCTGTTCTAAATTTTTTAAGTAGGAAGTTCTTTCTCTTAAAACAGCGCTAATCTCTTTTAATTTTTGTTCGGTTTTTTCTATTTCCCTAATTGATTTTTGTTTTCTTGTTTCATAAATCGAAATTCCTGCAATTTCTTCGATTATTTCTCTGCGTTCTTCTGGGGACATTTTAACTAAATGAGAAATTTGCCCTTGTAAAACTAAATTGAAACCATTCGGGTCTATACCTGCTTTAGATAATAATTCTAAGACTTCTTGTCTTGTTTTTGTATCATTATTTATTTTGTAGAGACTTTGTCCGGTTCTTTTTACAATTCTTTTTAAATTTATTTCAGAATCATCATTATTAAATATTTTACTTGAATTATCTAAAATCAATTCTACAGACGCTTCATGTGAGGGTTTTTTTTCTTTTGTCCCTTGAAAAATTAAATTAGCCGCTTTTGAAGCTCTCATACTTTTACTCGATAACCTTCCAAGAACAAAACACAGGGCATCTGAAATATTTGACTTGCCTGAACCATTGGGGCCAATTATTACATTGATTGTTTTATCAAAAGGAAGTTCTGTCCGGTTCGGAAAACTCTTAAATCCATGAATCACCAATTTTTTAATATAGGTCATAATTAATTTAAGTTAGTAAGTTTTTTAAAGGTTTATTTAATAAAATTATAGTAAAAATGGACGATTTAATATCAAGAGCGTACGCGGAAATGATCATTCCAACTATATATAGTTCTCAAATAGCTATGCAAAATAGGGTAAAAGATGTTGTTAGAACAGAAGAGCAATAACGTCAGAGAGGGATAGTGATTCATAGGTTGGAAGTAATTCCAGAAAGTTTAGATTCGTGGAGAGAGTCTAAGGGGTATCTGGAATATCTTACTGGAGATTTTTTAAATTTGAAAGTTTAGAATAAAGTTTACTTTATTATTGAAATGCTACGTATTGGCCTTCGACACAATACTTCGCAATTTTATTTTGTAAATCTGAAAACAACTCACATAATTTTAAGATAATTAATTTTATCTCTGTCTTATTAGTTTCCTTAACTAATAATTCTGTGAAACAGGAATCTTAAAGTAATTTATAAAGATAATTTTATCAAAATAATTTTTTTTGAATTTTAGAAGATTTGAATTGTTTTATTGTTGCCCACGATTCTCTGAATATTCCTTTGTCTTTGTAATCTTCATAATGTTCTTGGAGAAATTTTCGCGTTTGAGGATCTGCAGAATATCCTGAACCGAATTCTATTCCGTGTTTTTCTTTAATCTTTTTTACTTCTGAATCTCTTAATACTTTTGCTAAAATACTTGCAGCTGCAACAGCAACATGATTTACATCTGCTTTGTGTTCGCATGAAATTTTTAAATTGGTCTTCGCCATTAAAAATTTTTCCAAATATTCGTGCCATGTCTTGAGATTAACACTTGGACAATCAATAGTCACATTTATTTCTTTTAATGAGTTTTGAGACTTATTTATTTTATTTATTATCTGCGCTGAAGCAATTGCCTCGCGGTCATTCAAATTTAATTTATCTCCTATTTTATTATCTATTTCATCTACAGAAATTAAAACTGTATTTGTGGATATGGCTAATTTTTTTATTTCTTTTGCGAGAACTTCACGTTTTTTTGGAGATAATGCTTTTGAATCTTTAACACCTAATTTAATGAATTCTTTTTCAATTTGTGAGTCGATTAAAACTCCTGCTAAAGCCATTGGCCCTATTACTGGTCCTCTGCCTGCATCATCAATTCCGAGTATTAACATATAATAAATTAGGGAAAGGGGTATAAAAATTTAGCGATAATCTCGAAGTAAATCTAATGCCTCTTGAGGATTTATTGAATCATTTCTATCTTCTTCAGAGGATATTTTCATAAAACTATCTTCATATTTAGTTACGATTGCTCTATATCCTTCAATCAAAGTAATACTTCTTTCAACGACTTCTAAAGGATTTTGTCCAGAAGGGATGTTATCTAAAAGTTGACGTGCTTCTTTTAATTCATAGTTATTAATATAATTTTCAATAGTAGTTTGATGATTCCTTGAAGGATAAAATCTTGAAAATATTCTCATCAAAATATTTCTAATTAAGAGTTTATAAAAATTATACTTTTCAAAAACATACTATTCGAAACCCTTAAAAACACTCTAAGTCTGAATTTAATATAATAAACAAAGCGGAGTAGAGGAGTCTGGAGTCCTCGCGAGGCCCATAACCTCGAGATCGTGCGGTTCAAATCCCACCTCCGCTATATTGATTTGAAAAATTTTTCTCCGCTATTTTCCTCACGATTAAAATTCCTTCTGTTTAATTTTTCTAAACAATTTATCTGGAACTTTTTCTAGAAATCCATTTGAAATAGTCCTAATAATTTGTTTTCTTAAATCTTGGTTAAGTTTAGCATTATTTTCAGCACAATATTTATCAATTGCTAAACCTACTTCCTTGGCAATATATTTTTCATTAATCAATCCGCTACAAGCTGAAGAAATTTCCATATTGACGTCCCTTGCCCATTTCCCAGTTAGACGATTATAAGATACATTTCTAATATTTCCACAAAACTTCGCGTCATTAAAAACTTCTTCAGGCAATTCAACTAAAATTCTATCTAAACAAAACTTGGGATTTTCTGTTGATTCCATCTGAGAAATGGCCATTTTTCTTTTTTGAATTTCAACAATAAAACCCTCAAAAACATCATAAACTACTGGAAAAATTTTTGAATAATTTAGATACATTGTTCGGACATTTGGAGGAGTATTTTGAGGGAGTAAGAAATGATAATGAGCCATAGGTAAAACTATTTCTCTTGGAGCATATTTTTTAGATTTCCTTATTGAAACCATATATTTCTCTATTCACCTATCTATTAAAACAAAATCATAATCAAATATATACTTTATTATAGTTCAAAATTTGGAAAAATTAAGGAATAGGAAGAATTTATAAGTGATAGAATTTCTCATATTAGAATACGGGATTCTTCCTGTATAATATTCATATGCCACGGTGGCGGAAGCGGATTAAATCCTTATCCACACCATGGTTGATAGAACTAAAAACAAACAACAAAATAATATTCATATGCCACGGTGGCGGAAGCGGATTAAATCCTTATCCACACCATGGTTGATAGAACTAAAAACAAACAACAAAATAATATTCATATGCCACGGTGGCGGAGTGGTTAACGCGACGGATTGCTAATCCGTGCCCTTTTGGGCGCCAAGGTTCGAATCCTTGCCGTGGCGTATTTTTTTCAATGATTCGAATTAGAGAAATTTTATTAAAAGAATTCTTATTTTTTTCTTCTTAGTAATTTTGTTAAATAGTAAGCTGAGCCAAAAATAACAACTCCTGGAAGAAGTGCGAGTCCTACTGCTGGAGCTAACAAAGCTGTTCCGATTGCACCTAAAGTTCCTGCGCCGACTGATTCTAAAACATCTGCAGCTGCTGAAACAGAGTCTTCAACATTTTTTTGCAACGCATCAATTTGCATTACCATTTTACCCTTTTTCATGATTCTAATTTTTTTATCTTCTTCAGAAACAATAACTACTAAATTAGATTTAACCAAAGAAGCTGACATCGCCGCGCTATGTCTTGTTCCAAAATTTTTAAATGTTCTTCGAGATTTAATCATAACACCATAAGCAGTCATTACACCTTCTTTATTGATAATTACTGCACCATCCATTAAAGCCAATGATTCTAAAAGTTTAGGATTATCTATTACCCTGAAAGGAGGAACATTTTGATCAACGAGAGGTTTATACTCTGCTTCACCGACTACAAATAATGCGCCTTCGCCCCGTTTTGCAATTCTTAATCCTACTTCGATTAAAGCTTCTTCAATTGATTTTTCTTCTTTTTTCTTCGGCATTGTAATTTGTAATCAGATTTAGTAACTAATCTAATTATTTATTGTCAATAATATTTATAAACTTAACTAAACATTTTATTATATGAAAGTTTCTGAAGTAATGTCAAAAGCGGTGGTAATAGATGAAGATATCACCTTAAGACAAGCTGCAAAAATTATGTCGAAAAAAAATATCGCGAATGTTGTGGTGATTAAAGACGGAAAAATAAGCGGATATATTTCAGAAAGAGATGTATTGATAAATTTATCTAATCTTGATAAACCTCTTAAAAATTATATGAGTAAAGAAGTTATCACTATTTCTGCAGATGCTAAAATTTCTGAAGCTGGGAAAATTATGGTAGAAAGAAAAGTAAAAAGATTACCGGTCGTAAAAAATGGGAAATTAGTTGGAGCGATTAGTTTCAGAGATGTTATTAAAAATTTGGAAAATGAAAAAGGTAATGGAGATAATTCTGAAGGAGATTTTTTCCTTAATTAATATAGAAATAAATAAATAGCTAAATATTTAGTAAGAGTATGGATTTAACAGGGTATGAAACGCGAAATAGTGGAAAATTAGTTTCTGTTGGTTTTTTAGAAGATGAGACACTTTCAATTGGATCTTTTTATGAACATGCTACGAATAGAGTTTTTATTGAGAGTCCATATGAAGCCGGAGTATATGTTTGTCTTGGAAAATTAGACTATTTGAGAAGGTGGGAAGAAACAGGAGTTATTGAAAGAATACTTACAGAAGAAGATAAAAAAATAAGCAAAATCCATACTTTTTCTAGTTTGAAGAATTTATTTGAAAAATCTCAAAGAGGAAAAAATTCTACTTCGCGTCGCTCGTTCGTAAGACTTGAAGACCAAACGATTCTATATTTTCAATTACCTCTTGTCGCTCATGGGAATTAGTGAAACCTTTCCAATCAATAATCGCGTGAGTTAATTTCTCTTGTGTTTTGTTTATTAATTGTTTAACTAAATTTTTTGTTAAAGGTAAACCATATTTTGGAACTATGTGAGAAATTGCAAATTTATCTTCGAGTTGAATTTTGTTAAAACTTGGGCAGTAATGCGGACCGCCAATTCCTATTGCAATTTTATAGGATTCTTTCTTGAAACTATTAATTGATTCTATAATTGTTTTTGCAATTAATTCTCCAGCTTTTTTATCTTCCCATTCAGATTTTGTCGAGCCTATTTCAATGAAGATGCTGGGAATTTCTATTAATGGGCCGTGGTGTGTTACTTCAAGAGTTACTTTATAATCCGAATTATTATTTTTATTTAGGGTTTGAAAAAAGTGTTTTGATAATAATGCTGAGGCTGGAGAAAGAGTATTTGATTTTCCTCCGTATTCTGCTTCTTTGAAATTTCCAATTGTGTGTACAGAGAGGGTTTTGTTTGGGATTTGTGATTGATGTTTAGATGCGAAAATGATGAAATCAGTATCAAATTTTTTATCTATATTTTCTGCGTGAATGATTTCTGTTTCGACTAAATGAATTGGAATTTGACAATTAATTTTTTTTAAATTTTCAACTATATTCATTCCTGCGGGGTCTTTTTTTGATGCGAGGATTATAGGTTTCATTTTTGATTTAAATTTATTATTTTTTTAGTTGTTAGAATTCTAACTTTATTTTGTTTTTTAAAATGTTTGTCATCTGACCAGATTGAACAATTAAAAGTAAGTGCAGTAGCAATAAACTGCACATCGTCTTTATCTATGTGTCCAATAATTCTTTCGGCTTCTTCTTTTTTATCAATTATTAAATCTGTTGGAATAATTTTAATATTTCTAAGTAATCTTAAAAAAATAGTATCGAATTCTCGTTCAGATAATTTCGATTTTTTTATAATCTCATTTTTATGTTCATATATTTCATAAACTTCAAATTCTGGAATAATAAAATTATTTTTTGATTTAACTATAAAATCTCGAGTTATTCCATTTTTAATCAAAGCAGAGATTAATATATTAGTGTCTGTTACTATATTCATCAAATCTATTGGCTGCCGATCTTTTTATTTTTTTGCTTATTTCTTCGGCGTCTTTTTTAGTAAGCTTGCTTTTAGAGGTGATTCTATTCATAACCTCTAAATCGTCTATTCTTTGTTCAATTGCATGTCTAGCTACTTCACTCCAACGAATTTCTTTATGTGTCTTCATTTTTTTATGAAGCTCTTCTGGAATTGATAGTGTCATATTTACCATACTCATTTATGTGATAACACATATTTAAGGTTTTTGGTTGGTTTTAAACAATAAAAAAGAATTTTTAAACTTGATTCGTTTAAATAATTTATGAACACAATAATCCTTTTTTTAATTTTGGCATGTTCTTTCCCAATAGGATATTTATTAAAATATTTGACTAAAGAAGAATTGAAATCTGGGAGGAAATATTTTCAAATGGTTTGGTTTGTTTCTTTAATAATCGCGATAGGAATGTTATTTTATCCGACGGAAGATTTAATTTACAAACAAGCTGTTATTTTCACATTATTGTTTATTGCAAATATTGCATTTATTAGTTGGAAATAACAACCACCAGCGGGTTCTTAGAGTCCTGCAACCACGGAAATAACAACCACAAGACAATAAGTAAAGCTTACTAGCTTTAGGTCACGGGTTCTTAGAGTCCTGCAACCACGGAAATAACAACCACGAAACAAGAAGTAAATCTATACACTCAATAATTTAGTTATTCTTTCTGGATTGTTATGTTCAAAAGGCTGGTAAGGTTTTTCATGACTAGTTATTCTAATTGGTGAGATACGGTAATTTATGTCTTGTGAAGAAAAGGAGAGTGTGGGAGTAAATGTCTCAGTTATACTATTAAGACTTCTTGTACTATTTCCTCCAAACATAAAATTACCTAAAGAATAAAAAATTAATCCATCTTTATATTTTTCTATAGGCTGGACAACATGAGGGTGATGGCCAATTACTACATCCGCTCCATAATCAATAAAGTTTCTTCCGTGATGTTTTTGATAATCTGCAGGATAGAAATCTCTTTCAACCCCCCAATGAACATTTACAATTAAAAAGTCAACTTGTTTTCTTAGTTCAATTATATCTTCACAATATATCTTTTCATCTAAATTTGCAGTGCCTGCCCTAGAACTAGATGCAAAAATTGATGAGGGACCAATCCTGCTATATCCTAAAAATCCAAAATCAAATCCTTTAATATTCAATATTTTAGGAATTCTTGCTCTTTCTAAATTCGTTCCAGCTCCGACATAACCAATTCCCACACTATCTAATAAATCAGTTGTATCTTCAACACCTTTAGAAGAGAAATCCATAATATGATTATTTGCAAGTGTTACAATATCTATTCCTGCAATTTTCAAAATATTAACATAGTCAGGGTTTGCTTTGAAATTAAATTTTTTTGGTAAAAGATCCTTACTTTCAGTTATTGGGCACTCTAAATTAACCATTACTAAATCAGAATCATTAAAAATATCTTGCATTTCATTAAAACAATAAGAATACATTATTTGATTTCCTTCTTTATTCTTGAGATTTTCCATAACTGATTCAAAATTATCATGATTTGGTTTTCTTTGAGGACTACTTAAGCAAACATCTCCTCCAAAAGTAATTTTAACTGATTTATTTTCACTTTCAGGATTATAAAAAAACGGGCCCGCAACCATAGATGCCATTGATTTTAAAAACTCTCTTCGTTTCATGAGAAGAGTTCGATAAGAAGTATTTTTAAGGTTTATTGGGATGTAATGGGTATATCTGCTTAAAGAATTTTTACTATAATCAATCAGACATCCTATTTACTGTAGCTATTCTAACCCGGGGATCTTTATCAAATTGTGCTATATGGTATAAATCAGACATTTTATTCTCCTATAATTTAGATTTAATCATATTTTTAAATATTTGGGTAAACTATTTTATAATATAATAATCTCTCAATTAAGATAAATTATATAAACAAATTCTGATTTTATGTTAATTAAATGGATTCTAAAAAAGCAGTCAAACAATTGAATGAATTAAAGAAACTTGGAGGGAGTATGAGGTTGGCGGCTGAAGGATGGGAAAGTAATTTTCAAACGCTTATTGCGACGGCTTTATCTGCTCGCTCGTTGGATGAAACGACGATAAAACATGCTACAATTCTTTTCAATAAATATCCTGACGCTAAAACTCTTTCTAAAGCAAAACTAAAAGATATTGAAAAAATAATTCGTTCGATAAACTTCCATAAAAATAAATCTAAAAATATTATTCAATGTTCTAAAGAGTTAATTGAAAGGTATAGGGGAAAAGTTCCAACGGATTTTGATAAATTGGTTGAATTAAGAGGTGTTGGAAGAAAAACCGCGAATGTTTTTCTCGCAGTAATTGGAGAAGATGAAATTGGAGTTGATACACACGTTAATTATATTTCTCATTATTTAGATTGGACAACTGGAAAAAATCAAGAAAATGTTGAGAAAGATTTAAAAAAGTTATTTCCGAAAAAGTATTGGACAAGTATCAATTATATTTTAGTGAAGTTTGGTAAAAAGTATACTTCAAGAAAAGAGAAAGATAAATTATTAGAAAAAATAAAATGTATTCAATAAGAAAAAATGAAGAAGAAATTCATGAACAAATAATTTCTGAATTATGTGAAGCATATGGTGAAGGACATGCACATAAGATAAGAGAGATTTATCAAAGAAATCTTAGAAGATTTGATGATGCTCCGATTAGAAATCATATTCCATATTTTGTAAAGAAAAAAGTTATGAAAGAATTAGGTCTAGTAACAACTGATTAAACAAACATTTATCAAACCTTATTTTTTAATTAGTTTATGGAAGATTTAATTACTAAAATTAATGCGCTGAAAGAAACTCCGATTAGAGAAACTGTTGAAAAAAGATTGAAGGAATTTGATGAGTTAAGGGAAAAGGAAAATGACGAATGGTTTTCTGAGTTGTGTTTTTGTTTGCTTACTGCGAATTCTCGGGCATCAAGTGCAATTAAAATACAAAATCAGATTGGGGCTCGCGGTTTTTTAAATTCTCCGAAGGAAAATATTGCTCAAACAATAAAAATGAATAAACATCGGTTCCATAATAATAAAGCAAAATATATTGTTGGCGCGCGCGAGTTTAAAAATATTAAAGAGATTTTGAAGGATAAAGAAGATTTTGAAGCGCGAGAATTTATTGTTGAAAATGTTAAGGGTTTAGGAATGAAAGAAGCTTCGCATTTTCTTCGGAATGTTGGAAGGAAAAATCTTGCAATTTTAGATAGGCATATTTTGAATTTGTTGTATGAAGAAGGCTATCTTTTAGAAAAACCTAAAACTCTAACTCCTAAAGTTTACAAGAAAATTGAGGAGACATTTAATCGAATTGCTGAAAGATTGAAAATGTCTTCGGCAGAACTTGATTTGTATATGTGGTATATGAAAACAGGGATTGTTTTGAAATAATTACTTCTTAAGAATTTTGAACTTCTTCATAATATAAAAAGAAATAATGAAAATAGAAATAAAAACAATGAAATAATGAAGTCCGTGAAAAAGTAAATTACAGCTAACAAAATATTGTCCGGGGTTCAAATAAGAAGTAGGGCATTCTCCGAGGATTTTATCTTCAATCTTAAGACTAATGTAAATGAATGTTGTTAATATGGCAATTAAGATAGAGACGGTAATTATTTTCTGATTTGTTTTGAGTAATTTTTTCATAGAAATATTCTAACCATTCATATGGTCATCAAGTTGTTCTTCACAGTTTCTGCAAATTTGATCTGTATAACAGCCTCCTCCAATTGCTGAAGGATGATAAGTTCCTAAAGATTCGATTTCTTCGCAATGATAACATTTTCTAATTTGTTCGCAAGAATCCAATGACTTATATTCTGGATCTGACCACTTATGTCTTGTTCTTTCTTGTGTGACTCTATCATAATCGCAGGTTCTAATTTGCTCACAAGATTTTTGACTAACATATTCCCAATCATCCCAACTATGGAATCCAATTTTATGAACAATATCTCTTAAATTCATTGTAAAATATAGGGCAACAAATTATATAAATATTTCCTCTCCGCAAAATTAAATATTAAATCCGAAGGTTTTAAATCTGTTAATCTTCTTTTTTAATCTATGGCACTTTACTTAATCGGACTTGGACTTGATAAGCGCGGAATTAGTTTGCACGGGAAAAAAATATTGAAAAGTGCGAACGTTAAGAAAGTTTATTTGGAGAATTATACTGTTGAATTTCCTTATACAAAAAAAGAATTGGAAAAAGAGCTTAAAATAAAATTGATTTCTGCTGATAGAGAATTTGTTGAATCTGAAAGAATTGTTGATGAGGCAAAAAAAGAAGATGTTGTCTTGTTGATTTATGGAAGTCCTTTGAGTGCTACAACGCACATTAGTTTGATTAATTCTTGTAAAAATAAAAAAGTCGATTTTCATATTTTACATTCTGGTTCTGTTTTTGATGCTGTTGCAGAATCTGGTTTATCTTTGTATAAATTTGGTAAAACAGCTTCGCTTCCGAAATGGCAGAGAAATTTTAATCCAAAGAGTTTTATGGAAATAATTAAAGACAATCAAAAAATCGGAGCGCATAGTTTATTGTTAATTGATATCGGTCTTTCATTTTTAGATTGTAAAAAACAATTAGAAGAAAGCGATTTGAAAGGGAAGATTATTGTTTGTTCGCGTTTGGGTGTTAGATCAAAGTTTTATTATGATTCTTTAGAAAAAATTCCTGCTGGAAAAGTTAAAGCACCTTATTGTATAATTGTTCTAGGAAAGTTAGATGATTATGAAGAAGAGAGTTTGGCGAAGATTTAATCAAGTTTATCATGAGGCCATCTTACTTGCTCAGTTAATCCCGAAGGTCTTTCATGAGGCCAACTAGTCCGAGGATCTTTTGGTAAAGGAGAATCATTATTAGTCAATTGATAAGCTAATTCTTTTATTCTACTAAAGCTCTGTGGATTATCTTGATAAAAAAGAACACTAACATCTGGTTTTTCTTGGTTATTATCTCTCGCTATAATAGGGTAATGAGTTACTTCTTTAACAACTCCCAGATCCAAACTTTCGAGTCCTTCATCAGAATACGAAATCCTTACACAATTGCCTTCAGTGAGTGGAACTTTAAATCCCATATATCCAAGATCAAAATTGTGAAATCTATGATTGCTATCTGCTACTTCAATCTTTACTTTATATTCAACCATGGTAAAATTTCATTTTAGAAATATATAAAGATTTGTTTGATGGATTTATAGGTTTTAGAAAATTAATGCTTAGCGAAGATTTAATAAATATGTTTCGCTGTTTTTTTGTATGTATGACTTCAAAAAGATTGAAGATGAATCTCGAAAAGTTTGGAAAAAATATGAAAAGGAAATAGCTAAAGCTGTGCAGAATGATTCTAAGAAAAAATTATTTTCTTTTTTGGAAGGGCCACCAACAGCGAATGCGCCTCCGGCTTTGCATCATTTAGAAGTTCGAACTTTCAAAGATATTATTTGTAAGTTCAAATATATGCAGGGATTTTCTGTTCCTCGTAAAGGAGGATGGGATTGTCATGGACTTCCAGTAGAAGTGCAAGTCGAAAAAGCCATCGGATTAAATTCAAAAAAAGATATTGAAAAATATGGAGTAAATAAATTCATTAAAAAGGCTAGGGAAAGTGTTTTTTCAAATATTGGAGATTGGGAAAAATCTACAAGAGAATTAGACTATTGGATTGATTTAGAAAAACCATATGTAACTTTAGACAATGACTATATTGAAAGTGTTTGGTGGAGTTTGAAAGAATTACATAAGAAAGGATTTTTATATGAAGGTCACAAAGTTGTGCCTTTTTGTCCGAGATGTGGAACTCCTTTATCAAGCCACGAAGTTGCTCAAGGTTATAAAGATGTAAAAGATGATTCTGTTTATGTTGCATTTAAATTAAAAAATGGCAAAGGAGATTATATTTTAGCTTGGACAACTACACCATGGACTTTGCCTGGAAATGTTGCGCTTGCAGTCGGAGAAAAAATAAATTATGTAAAAGTCAAATTATCAGATGGAGATACATTAATTCTTGGAAAAGATAGACTAAATGTTTTGAATGTAGAATATAAAATTATTGAAGAAATGAAAGGGAAGAATTTAATCGGATTAGAATATGAACCATTGTATGATATTAAGGAAACTCAAAATAAAAATTCGCACAAAGTTATCTCTGCCGATTTTGTTACAACTGAAGATGGAACAGGGGTTGTTCACACTGCAGTGATGTATGGAGAAGATGATTATAGGGTTGGAATTAAAAAAGGTCTCCCAGCAGTCCATACTGTCGGAGAAGATGGAAAATTCTTGTCAATAGTTAAACAATGGCAAGGGCAATTTGTTAAAGACGCTGAACCTTCAATTATAGAAGATTTAAAGAAAAGACATTTATTATTAAAAAAAGAAAAAATAACTCATTCGTATCCTTTTTGTTGGAGATGTGATTCTATTCTTTTATATTATGGAATAACTTCTTGGTTTATTAGTGTAAGTAAAGTAAGAAAAGAACTTTCTAAATTGAATCAAGAAATTAATTGGTATCCTGAACACATTAAAGAGGGGAGGTTTGGGAATTGGTTGGAAGGAGCAAAAGACTGGGCACTTTCACGATTCAAATATTGGGGAACGCCGTTACCTGTTTGGAGAAATACTAAAGATAAAAACGATATAATTGTAATCGGAAGTGTTGAGGAATTAGAAAAATTATCAAAGAGAAAAATTAAAGATTTACATAAACCGGAAATAGATGAAATTGTAATTAAAAGAAATGGAAAGGAATACCGACGAGTACCGGATGTAATTGATTGTTGGTATGATTCAGGTAGTGCAAGTTTTGCCCAATTCCATTATCCGTTTGAAAATAAAAAAGAATTTGAAAGAAGATTTCCTTATGATTTTATTTCTGAAGCAATAGACCAAACAAGAGGATGGTTTTATACTTTACATGTTTTATCGACGCTATTATTTAACAAACCAGCTTATAAAAATGTAATTTGTGCAGGTCATGTTGTAGATGAAAATGGAGAGAAGATGAGTAAAAGTAAAGGAAATATAATCAAACCAGAAGAAATAATCAATAAAACAGGAGTTGATGCAGTGAGATTACAATTTTGTACGGTTGATGTTGGAAATTCAAAAAGATTTTCTTATGATTTGATGAGAGAATCAGTTATACCTTTTTTAACAGTCCTTTCTAATTGCGAAACTTATTATCAACAACTCGATAATAAAAAGAACAAAAAAAGTATAGAAGATAAATGGATATTGAGTAAATTAAATAGTTTAACTGAAGAAGTCACAAAAGATTTAGAAAATTATTCGTTGGATATTCCTTTCAAAAAGATTTTAGAATTTGTAGTTAATGATTTTTCAAGAGGATATATTAAACTTACAAGAGATAGAGAAGATACAAAAGAAATTTTAGGAGAAGTTTTAGAAAAAATTTCATTGTTACTTGCTCCTTTTGCACCTTACATCTCTGAAAATATTTATCAGAACTTTTCAAAAAAATCTGTGCACCTTTCCTCGTGGCCGAAAGTTGATAAGAAAAAAATTGATGTTAAATTAGAACAAGAATTTGAATCTGCATTGAAAGTTATTGAGGTTGGTTTGAGGGCGAGAGATAAAGCAGGAATTGGTTTGAAGTGGCCTTTGGCAAATGCAAAAGTAAATAGTAAAGAATCTCTTAATAACGAATTAAAAGAAATTGTTAAAGACCAATTGAACCTTAAGAATATTGAAATTGTAATTGGAGAAGAATTTAATGTTGAACTTGATACAAATATGACTCCTGATTTAGAGGCAGAAGGTTATGCAAGAAATATTGCAAGAGGAATACAAGCACTTAGGAAAAAAACTGGTTTAGTCAAGGAAGATTTTATTGAATTAGTAATTGTTTCGGATAAAGAGAGTGAATTAATAATAAAAGATTGGAAAAAATTTTTGAAAGAAAGAACTAATGCGAAAAAATTTTCCATTTCAAACTCTTTCAAAGATGCAAACTTCGTCGGTGAAGAGCTGAAAATAAAAAATAAAGGGTTCCACATTTATTTGAAAAAAATAAAATAAAATATATTTCGTAGAGGGGTATGTTAATTTGCTATTCACCCTTAGTAAAAAATGAAAAAATCGTCATTATATGGAAGTACACTAGCAAAACATTTAAATATGAGATTTAATTAAAGAGAGTATAAAATAAAATGATTGTCAAAGATGAGTTTTTAGGAAGATTAAGAAAGATTTTCGATCTTAATTTATACGAGGTGAAAGTTTGGACTGCTTTGCTTTCTCGAGGTGTTTCAACTGCTGGAGAATTATCAAATATTTCTGATGTACCGAGGTCAAGAACATACGACATTTTAGAATCTTTGGAGAAAAAAGGATTTATCGTTATGAAATTAGGAAAGCCAATAAAATTCGTTGCGTTAAAACCTGAAGAAGTTATTGACAGAGTTAAAAGAAATTTAGTTACTCATGTTAATGAAAGACATAAAAGATTAGATAGTTTGAAAGAAGATGAAGTATTACAAGAATTAACTTCTTTATTCACACAAGGTGTTAAATTTATTGAGCCTTCTGATTTATCTGGAAGTTTGAAGGGAAGAGGAAATTTGTATAATCATTTAGACATGTTAGTTAATGGAGCTGAGAAATCTATCACTCTTGCAACTACAGAAGATGGGCTTAATAGAAAAATAGAAGCGCTAATGCCTTCTTTAGAGAAAGCAAGAAAGCGTGGAGTAAAAATAAGAATTGCTGCGCCTATTACTGATAAAAATACGGAAGTTGCAAAAAAACTTTCGAAGGTTGCTGAAATGAGAAGTGCTAAAGATTTCAATTCTCGATTCTCTGTAATCGACGGTAAAAATATAATGTTTATGTTATTAGATGATGCAACAGTTCATCCAAATTATGATGTAGGTGTTTGGCTTAACACTCCTTACTTTGCTCAATCTTTAGAAAATATGTTTAATCTTGCTTGGAAAGATTTTAAACCAGTCTCAGCATCAGCTGGAATTAAGAAAAAATAATTTTATAATATCAGCCCAAAAAATGGGGTGTAATTTATTTTAACATATTCTAAAATTGTACCCTAAGGTAAAAATTAGTGTTAATTTTATCTCCTACAGAATTAGTTTCGATTGAATTAAAACAGGCAGTTATATACTTTAATGAACATATCTTTTTAAAGAATATTTTAGAATAGTATCATATGGTGGCAATTTTAGAGGAGAAGCTTAAAAGAATCCGAAAAGAGGAAAGAGAAACTCTAAGTAAAATTGATCGAAGAAATAAGAAAAGAGCTATAAAATGCCAATCTTGTACTACAACCCACAGAATAGCAGACATTATATTAATTCAAACACATTTTTACGTCCAACCTCATGGATGCACAGGTGGAGATTATTGGCTTCCAGGAGAGATTCAATTTGTTTGTCCGCAAACAAACATGGTAAATAGATTGTTGTTTGATAATGACAATGTTCCTTGGGAGAAAAGAGAGAACTACGAAAATGACCCTCAGCAGCAATTCAAAAGAACTTATGGGCATTTATTTAGAGAAGTTGTAGACGTTAATAAAGGTGAAGAATCTGAAAGAAAATGGGTGAATAACTATTACCTCGACAATCATCGTGAGGAGTTTGGACTTGTAGCTAAAAGAAAAAGAGATTAGCTTTTCCTCCTAAGTCTTATACTCTATCCACTTTTTCAAATCACTGAGTAAATTAGGGGACACAAACAGGTGCTAATTCCCTAAATTAAATTTTGTGAGAAAAATAATTTTATTGATTTATTTAAAGTTTGTTTATGAATTAATTAAATTGTTCTGAATATGCCCAATCGGCTTCTTGTCTTAAAGGGTCTATTCTAGGGTGAATAGTCTTTGGCAATAATTCATACAACCTATTTCTTCTACTATCTATCTCTTCTACTTTTGATCCAGCAAATCTTAAGGCCACAATTCCTTTAACCACCCTATTCAGAAAATCAGGATTTGCTATTTGTATATACTCTTCTCCAAAAGGAGTAAGATCTTTTCTTATTAAAGCATAAGCAACTAAAAAATCGTTTTTTACTTTAGTAGAATCAAATAATCCTTCTTCAGATATAATTTCTTTTTGCAATTTTGTAAAATCTTCTTTTCCATCCCATAATCTTTTTTCGTCATTCAATCCAGGCCAATATAATGGTCTTATAATTGTTATATCTGCCAATAATAGTGGCTCTCGAATATTAGGGGTATGATTTAAATTAACGGCAGGATAATTTAGTCTATCAAATTGATTCAGGTGAGCCTCAATAACTTTATTTTTTTGTTCTCTATTTAGGAGAGGATAAATTGAACCAATTGCATTATATAAATCAGAATCGGGAATAAAATCATCTCCAATTCCTTGGATTCTTTTATCTTTTTTATTTTTTACTAAATCAATTAGAATTTGATAGTCTAGACATGCTTGACTCTTAGTTGGTTCATCTAATCTTTCTAATAAACCAGATTGTCCCAAAATTTCAATTAGCCCGACAGTTTGAACCATATTTGATTAGGATTTTTTTTCTTTAAATAAATTTAGGTATAATAACAACATATTATCTTTTATGTAGAACCCGTTTATGAAAAAAAATAAAAAATAAAGAAAAAGGTATATATTAAAAATAAATTAAATTTGTGGGATTAACTAAAGTAATCTACAATTGCTAGGATCACTCCAACTATTGTTGTAACTACTACAATCCATCCTGCAACTAATGCAACTTGAGATCCCCCTAACCAATTTGGCAATCCAAGTACTCCATCAATCATTGCGAAAGCAACTGAAAGAGAAACAATTATTCCTGTCAACCAAGCTACAAACCCAAGCAATGCACGCACAGAACTACCACCTGCTCTTTTTTTTACTGGCATATTAACCTCCTTTCAATTTGAATTTTATACTCTAATAAGGGTGTTTAGAGTATATAAATTATTTGTTTTTATAGTTGATAAAATAGGATTACATTTCTTCCATAACTTCAATTCCTAAAAGATATAAAGAATTTTTCAATGTATTTCTGAAAGCTTCAACTAATTTTATTCTGAAATGTTCTTCTTTTTCGCCTATGACTTTATTTGAATGATAAAATTCATTAAAAGATTGCGCGAGTTGGAAAGAGTAATTTGCGATGAAACTCGGGTTTAATTTTTCTGCGGATTTTTCAACAACTTCCGGGAATTCTAATATTTTTTTAATTAATTTAATTTCACCATCAGATAACTCAGGAATTTGATTTTTTGATTTTTTGATTTTTGATTTTTTTATTATACTTGAAGCTCGGGCATAAGAATATTGCAAGTAAGGTCCTGTGTCTCCTTCAAATCTTAAACTCTGCTCCCAGTCGAAAATTATATTTTTATCATTATCGTTTTTCAACATAGAATATTTTATTGCGGCGATTGCAATTTTTTTCGGCGAACCTTTTGTTTTTCTTTTCTCAGTTTCATATTTGGCTTTTTTTACTGCTTCTTCAAAAAATTCTTCCAATAAAACTAACTCTCCACGACGAGTAGACATTTTTGTTGCTCCTTTATCTCCTTGAAGTAAAACAAAAGAATAATGAATCACTTCTGGGGCTTTATATCCTAAAAGTTTGACAGCTTCGGAAATTTGCTCGAAATAAAGTTTTTGATCTTCGCCCAACACAATAATATTTCTTCCGAATTTTGATTTGTCTATTGTGTAAGCAATATCTCTTAGACCATACAATCCTGTTCCGTTGGATCTTGCTAAAACAAACATCGGGGCTTTCATTTTCCTAATTAATTCTGTATTTGATTGATTCAAAACCATACGCCCGTCCTTATCTTTGAATAATTTTCCTGTTTTTTCCAATTTTTTTAATAAATCTTGAGAAGCCTTTCCAACATAACGAGATTCATAATCAAAAGAGTCGAATTTTATATCAACTTTTTTGAATATTTTTTTCTGTCCATCAACGCAAATTTTTACGATGTTGTTAAACAATTGAGTTGTTTTTTTATCCTTTGATTCAAATTTTTTTAATAAATCAAATACTTGTTTTTCTAATTCTGGATTTTTCTCTATTTTTTTAGAAATCTCAATATATTTAGCCAGCATGTCTTCGAATTTATCTTTCTTATTAAAATTAAGCGCGAGCATTGCGATTTGTTTACTTACATCATTCACATAATAATGAATTTCAACTTTATTTCCTAAGAATTTTAGAATCCTTACAACTGAATCTCCGATTATTGAATTTCGCGTTCTTCCAACATGGGGTGAGGCGTTTGGGTTTACACTTGTGTGTTCAATTAAAATTTTTTCTTTTTGTTTTTGTGTGCCATAATTTGTTTCCAATGCCTTAGATAAAACTTCTTGGGCGAGCATTTTTTTATCGACGAAAAAATTCAAATATGGACCTTTATTCTCAATGCGTTCTAAAAAATCAGGAAGTTTTTTCTCTAAGTCTCTCTTTAATTCTAAAGCAATTTCAATTGGAGGTTTTTTTAGTTGTTTAGAAAGAATAAAACAGGGGAAGGCATAATCTCCCATTTTTACATCCGGAGGAGTTTCTAAAAAATCCTTTATCTTTTCCTTTTCTAATTTTGTTTTTTTGTAAAGGAAATCGATTAGTTTATCTCTCATATTTATTAATAATATTCAATATTAATAAAGGTTATTAGCGCGTTAAAGTTAAATAGTCAAAAATTGTTGTGAAAGAATGAGATTTTTATTAAGGTCCAAGATTCATAAAGCGATTGTGACAGATGAGAATTTAGGTTATGTTGGAAGTCTGGGAATTGATGAGGATTTGATTAAAAAAGCAGGGTTTATGATTGGAGAAAAAATATTGGTTGTTAGTAATACTTCTGGAGTAAGACTTGAGACTTATATTATTTCCGAAAAGGCCGGCTCTGGAAAAATAGCAATGTATGGAGCTGCTTGTAAATTAATCAAGAAGAGTGAAGAAATTATTATAATGGGTTTTGAACTTAGTGATAAAGAAATAAATCCTAAAGTCGTTTTAGTAGATAAAGATAATAAATTTGTGAAGTATCTTTAGAATATTGAATAAATATATTGATATGTATTCTATGACGAATAACCTTTTAAATGAATTTTTTATTTTCTATAGATGTTAAATAAAAAATTATCTCGAAGGGATTTTTTGAAATCTTCGGGAATTGTTGCATTAGGGGGATTGACTGCAGGATGTCCTTTGAAAGATCCTTTAACAAGGGAATATTATATTCTTGGATATTCTCTGGGCGATAAATTGAATGAATTTCCAGTCAAAATTATTTATCCTTCGTTAAATGAAGAACCCTTGCCGATTATTGCTTTTTCCCACGGTTTTGGGGCATCTCCAACTCTTTATTCTAAAACTTTAGATTGTATTGCAAGAGAGGGTTATTTTGTTATTGCTCCAGAACACAATGATTATGTTAATTTTTTATCCCATAGTAGATTAATTAATTTAGAAAATTTTGGACAAATTGAAGACGATACTGACTTGATTGTTGATGCGCTTAGAGGAATTCAAGGTTATGAAAACATAACTGTACTAGGGTCACTTAATTTACTTTTAAATGGTATTCTTCCACATGGAACGAATAATACACAAATAATTGATATATTCAATAATTTTATTGGATATAGGAAAGATGAACTTTATACTGCTTTGAATTTCGCAAAAGAATTTGATAATGTTAATCAAAATATCATTGGATTATCAGGGCATTCTCTTGGAGGAGTACCAGTTATTGAAATGCTTTCAGAAGCGGAAAATTCTGGAGATGATTCTATCAAAGCAGGTCTTTTATTATCGCCTGCAAATAATCTTAGTTTAATTAAAAAACTTTCACAACCGACTAGATGGGTAACTGGAGACTTAGATGAATTTTATCCTAATACTTTTAGAGGATATGAAGATAGTGTTGGTCCACGTTCATTTGTTTCATTTGCAAAAGTTGACCATGGTAATTTTATAACTCCTTTTAGCCGAAGAGACAAACCTAAAGAATCCTATGAAGAGAGAGAAGAAAAAATTGATGGAATTGATTGCTCTTCAACTTGTTTCTTAAATCATTGGTTAAAGAATAATGGAAGAGAGGATGAGTTTTTAGATAATTATGGAAATATCGTATTGGAATATTATAACTGATAAATTATTCTCTTTCTGGTAAACCATATTCGCCAAAAATTTTTATTGGTAAGACTTCCGGTCTTCCTAAGGCTTCATACTCACTAAAGGGAATTGAAAAACTTCCAGATGCAAATTCTGGAACTACATAATTAAATTTTTCCGCAACACTGTTTACTCCGCTCCTTGTTTTGAAATTTCCGGTTTCATCTAATGTTCGAATAGTTTCTAATCTTGTAATAACATAACGGCCAAAAACAGATTGTAAATCTTTTGATAAGGATCCTCTATAAATTTCCCGAGGAGTATTTTTTATAGGTTGGATAGGAAGAGGATCTATAGAACGATAATTCATGCTATCTAAGTATGCTTCTCCTTCATATAAAACAAATTGATTTGGTTTATCCATGGCATTTTATTAAAAGAGGGGTTAAAAAAGGTTGCTATTACAGGGAGTGTTAAGTTTTCGTGGCTTAGATAATGGTGTTAAGGGGTGTGGCTTCTTATTTCTCTAATAAGTAACTTGTTAATAATTTCTCTTTATCACTTTCTAAAGTTTCTATTTTGTCTTTCATTAGGGTTATTTCTTTTTCCTTGTCTTCAACGAACTTTATTATTTTATCCTGAATTTCTTTCTTAGGATAAGGAATTTCTAAGTCTAAAACCCCTTCCCTATCTATTCCACTTTGACCCGTTTTCTTTGCTTTTTCTCTTAAAGAAATTTGGAATTCTTGAGGATATAAACAATAAAAAAGATATTTTTGATTTATCTTTTCTTTATTCCCTCTAATTATAAATAAATGTTCATTTATTATAACTGGCTCTTTTTGTTCTTCATCTATTAAAGCAACCTTACCCGTTAAAGCCCCATCCTTACACATTAAAACATCATTTTCTTCAACCTCAAAATTTTTATTTTCTTCATAAAATTCATCAGGAACATAATTAACATTGTTTAAGTTTAATTTTCCGTCTGCTCCAATATTTTCTCCACCTAAACTAACAATTCCTTCTTCGTATTGGAAAACTCCCCCTTTTGGTCTTCTCCCACTTATTAAATTTTCTTCTTCAACAAAAAGGTTAATTTTTGATTTAGGATATTTACTAATTGCTTCTTCAAAAATATTATCAATCTCTTCCCTTGTCCTGTTTATTTTCTCTTTTAATTCGTTTTTCATTTTATCTATTTTGGAAAGGTTTGAAATAATTTCTTTTTGTATTTCCTTCTTT
>Ga0210050_1001180_pt1 | contig 29387 bp, 34 predicted proteins | sample CryGey132114_all_FD_185463 | JGI IMG/M metagenome (GOLD analysis project Ga0210050, IMG submission 185463) | Groundwater microbial communities from aquifer - Crystal Geyser CG22_combo_CG10-13_8/21/14_all (SPAdes) (version 2) | ecosystem: Environmental > Aquatic > Deep subsurface > Groundwater ... | reverse complement strand
CGGGGTCAACGGGACAAGGAAAGTCCATGATCGCCAATAAGCTTTTGTGGCAGGAGATTGGACGTGGAACCAAGGCCGTGGTGCTTGATCTAGGCAATTCTTTTGTGAAAAATGCCAAATTTCATGACGGCACCGTTCTATCGAACAAGTTTAATCCGCTTCAATTTAAAGACACTCGCTATTTAAAAGAGTTTATCCTTGCCGCTGTTGATGAAAAGTTCACTAAGAAAGACGAAGGACGACTCTTTGAAGCTATTGAGAATCTTATCTCTGCTTCTGAAGTCAGTTCATTTAAAGAACTGATTGATGGATTAGAAAAAGACTTCAAGGGAATTGGCTATTACTTCAAAGAGATTGAAGAGTTTTTTTGTGATGATATTTTACCACTCAATCAATTCACCTACTGTGATTTTACGAACTACCCCGATGCAATGAAAGCACCACTCATCATTTATTTGATTGAGTATTTTAAGCATCTTTATGGAGAGAAGATTTTTATCTTTGATGAATGTTGGCATCTTTTAAATAAGAATGCGCAGTATATCGCCGAGTGCTTTAGAACTTTTAGAAAGCATCGTGCTTCTGCGGTGGCCATCTCTCAGAATCTAGATGATTTCTCTGAAACTCAACTTGGTCGAGTTATCATCCAAAATACTTTTTATAAGTTCCTATTTAAGCAATCACTCAAAGAGTCTGAGTTTTTGGACTCTCACTCCAAAAACTTGTTGGATTCCGTGCAGTCAATCAAAGGAGAATACAGTGAATTTTTATTCTTATCCGAAAATATTAAAAAGCCTGTGCGTTATGTTCCTACTGCTTTGGAGTACCAAGTTTTTACATCAGACAAAAGTGATAATCAGCAGTTTGACTTTTACTTAGAAGATAAAGGTCGCTTCATTCCATTTAAAGACGCCATTATCAACTTTACGGGCATCAAGAATCCCTTTTGGAGCCTACAATGAAATTGTTTATCATCGGGCTTATTGCCACCATTTCTACAAGTCGAGCCTTTATAAGCACTGATACTGCGGTTCTCTTAGAACTAGTTACAACCACCGCCAGTCAGCTCAATGAACTTGAAAAACTCGTCAGCAATGCAGAGAAGTACACTGAGAAGATGCAAAAGTATAACGAACTGGTGCAAGACGAGTATTTTAGGGCCGAGCGTGTCTTATATCTAGCGGAATCAGTGGCCGCAAAGAAAGAAGTCCAAGGGCTTGGTGATCTCAACTATGCCATAAGAGAACTTAAATACTCTATGAGTGATATGAGAGAACTGATGAAAGAGTACGCCGTCATTAAGGCCGAAGAAGATAAAACAAAAAGACAGGTAAAGACTCAAAAGAAAACCAATGATCTCAAAGAGAAAATAGCAATCTCACAAGTCAATAAATCCGTCGGTGCAAAGACAAGTGGCAGGGCATCTCAACTTACAGCACAGAATACGGCCATGATCTATGAATCAAACGTTGATATGCACAACACTCAGCTTGAAATACTTGAAAAAGTTTCGACAACAAACCGACTTTTAGCTGAACAGATGGAAGAGAAACGCCTTGAGCAAATGCAAAAGGAGCAATCCTATAACATGACAAGGAGCAAGAGATGACGAATATTCTCAGAGAGATGCTCCTGATTGAAGAAGCTAGTGTCTTTAAGCTTTATCAAGAGATGATGAATATCTCGTCTTATTTCATTGCGCCAGTTTTTACCATTGCACTTATCCTTGAGTATTTTGGAGAGCTGAATTTTGGAGCAGTTGTTAAAAAGCTACTATTAGTAACTGTTTTTATGAGTGCCTTTTATCAAATTCACACAGAGGGCGTAAAAGTCTCGCTTGATACGGCTAGCTACACTTTAAAGAAAGTTAGTCCAAGAAATCTCTTTGTTAAAAAGTGGTATGAGCCAAAGGTAAAGACCAAAGAGAAAAAAGAATGGAGTTTCATTGAATCAATTGCTGTTCCCAATCTCAATGACCTTTTAGCAACGGCCTTTTTCTTACTTTCAAAAATCTTTATTTGGCTTTTAAAGCTTATTTATTCCAGCGTCTATCATTTAACTTACGTTTTCTCAGGAGTAACAGCTGTTCTCTATTTTCTTGGATGGACTAAGGATTCACTCAAAGGAACAGTACAAGCAAGTCTATGGTGCTTTGTGATGCCTTTTGTGATCGTTGCGATCTTGGCCCTTGTTGGAAATAGCATCGAGGAAAAGGTTTTAAGCGGAGAGATTCTTTTTGCAAAGATTGACACAATAATTTGGTTATTTGGCATTACTCTACTGCTTCTCATGAGTCCTGTGATTGCCTTTGGTCTGATTCGTGGTGACGGCATCCATTCTTTTGGCTCAAAGATGGGCTCAATGGTTGTCGCTTCAGGAATGAAAGCGATGAGTTTTTATCCTTTATTGGCAAGTGGAATATCTAGGGCCTCTAATGGACTTGGAAGATTAAGCTCCAAAGCACTCCTTGAGCCTTCGATTAAAGAACTTCTTCAAGGCGAAAATCCTAATCTAGGAATGATGAGAAAGATGAATAAAAAAGGTGGATTTAAAAATCCATTAAAATCCCATCGCCCTCTTGAAGAGAGATTGCAAGAACTAGGCTTAACTAAAAGCGATGCCATTAAAATGACTAAGCTTTCATCTCAATCTAGCAATCAAAATAAAAAAGGTAATAGAACTCAAAGAAATCAAAGTACGAGACAAGAAACGCCTAACCGTGAAAAGAACTCTTTTCAGTTTGATCCTAAATACTGGAACAGCATCTCTCCTGAGCATCGTGAAGGCATCAAGAGAAAATATGGAATAACTGGAAATGAGCCATCTCCTGATCACATTCATTATCCAGTTAATTCGGGAAGACACAATAAAAGAACTCCTCACGCATCAATGACAAATCAAATGCCTACCAAAAGAGTTCAAGACAATAACAAAGTAAAAAATATAAATAACAGAAACGGAGTAAACAATGAACTATGATGATTTTCAAAGTGATTTTATGAAGGAGAACAAGAAACTAAAACTTCTACTTGTTCTCATTCTACTAACAAGTACTGGACTATGCGCCAGTTCATTTTTAGAGAAGCGCTACTTTCTTTATAAAGGCGCGCCAATTTTTGAAGAACGTCCACTTATGGAAGAAGTATGCAGACTAAGTTTTATGACACTGACAGAGGGCACACCAAATCCTCATGTTATTGAGAAAGGAATACTCGATCTGGTCGAGAAAGAGCCATTTCTTTTACCCATTGAAAAGATGCTCATGGTGCAATCTCTTGAAAAGAATGCTTGCAAGATTGTCTTTACCAGTAACGGCAAACTCATGGCCTTTAAAATCGGAATGAGTGAAAGCGAAGATCATCCCTTTTTCTATAAACTCACAACGCTTGATGAGATTCCTGCAAAGACGGAGGAATTATGACTTTTTATATTCTACTCAATCAACTCACGACTTTATTTGTAAGTCTCAATCTTTTAACAACACTTACATTTGATAGTGAGATTCAAAGTTATCTCTATGGCGGAAGCAAGGAAGAAATGTTCTTTCAGGTTACTAATAATCACAGAACACTGGCGATTAAGCCACTCATTAAGGAAAAGTTATCAAATTTGTTAATTATAACCAAAGAGCGAAAATATTATTTTGATCTAGGTCTAGATGAATCTCATCCACATCAATTTATTGAAGTTAAAGATGGAATGCCCAGTCATGCGCTTAAAAAGAAAATCACGACCTCTGATTTTGAAATTCTTGAGGGCGAAGCTTCAATGCTTTTTATCAATAGAAAGGATCAAGAAGCTGTAGTCAATGGTCAAAAGGTTAAATATCGGGAGTATCTCTCAAAAGGCGTGCCGATTATTTATGAGGGGAAGCGCATCCTAAATTAACTAGCAATAAAGAAGGACAAATTTATGAAGATTTTAGCGATTATTTTAATCGTCTTGGGATTCTCTGACCTAAAAGCACAGGATTTTAGAATCACAAGGCTAGAAAAGAAAAAAGTAGAAGCTAAATCACAGCCATCGAAACAAACTTCTGGGAGGAAAGAAGATGAAGAACTTTTATCAAAAATTTTTGAAAACAATCAAAGAATCAACGAGCTACTGGAAAAGCGTACAAACATTCCTGTTATTTGGGAGCAAGGAAGCACGATTCTCACGGGGGCAGTCTTCCGTGGTACTCTTCTAAATTCAATCAATTCAACAAATCTTGGTTCGCCTGTCTTAGTAAAGGCACATGAAGGTCAAGGTCTAGCACCAAAAACAAAGTTTTCTTGTCAGGGCGTAACTCAAAACAAACGAGTTTTCACTCTTTGCAACAAGATGATTACACCTGAAAAAGAAACAATTATTCAGGCACAAATTCTAAATAGAGATGGCACAAGCGGACTCATTGGCATTTATGACGATGCCAAAGAGGATTTAATCGCTGGTGCAGTTATAAGTGATTTTGCCCAAGGGATGCTATCAGCAGCTCAAACCAGAATTGCTGGCCCTTTCGGTTCCATTCGTGATGATTCAGTCAAAAACCAAGTCCTTCAAGGATTAGTCGAATCAGGCAGAACAACCTCAGACATCCTTCTTGAAGACATGAAAACAAAAGAACCTATCGTCACAATCGAAGCAGAAGAAGAAGTCTTAATTTATTTTATGGAGGCAGTACATGAGAATTAGTATTTTAATTGCCATCGTGCTTTTAAGCTCGTGCTCAACTTTAAAGCGATCAATGATTAGTGGCGCATTGGTTGGCGGAGTCGTTGGGGGAACAGGCGGCGCAATTTTCTCACCTGATACAGGTTCAAGGGATAAAAACGCTTATCTCTTTGGGATCATTGGTTCTGCTGTTGGTGCAGGAGTTGCTTATCTATTAAGCGGAGAAAGCAGCAAACCAACTCAAAAAGCACCCATGATCTTGGATTCGCCAGTTCAAACACACAAGGAAGTCCCACTTTTTGATTTTTCACCGGAACTAAAAGACATCAGGCCTGAAGTCAATTTTAAGCCTCTTAAAAAGTTCGAGGTTCCACTTGAACAGCTCCCACCAGAGCTTCAAGGAAAGGTGAAGAAACAATTCATCATCGAGTACGAGTCAGAAGGACGAACACTTGAAATTGACAATCGAACCATTGAAATAAGCCCATTTAAGGCTTGGGAGCACGTTTATGAAAAATAATCAAAAAACAAATGACATCGACATTGTTACGCCCATCTTTGAAATCTTTAGTGAAGTTCTCGGCATGATTTTAGAGCTTATCAAGGAGCTTGGAAAACTTACCTTTAGAAAGATCTTCAACAAAGCACCACCGTTAGAAAAAATTGAGCGTAAATCATTAGGAGTTAAAAAAATGACAAATGTTAAAGAAGCACTTGGAATTGATACCAGAACAAAAAAAGAGATGATGCTATCAGACATTGATTTTCGTCGCCACAGTTTCATTGTGGGAGCTTCTGGTTTTGGTAAAACAAATCTTATTAGCATCCTGCAAGAACATTCCTTGAGACAAGAGAAACCGATCATATTCTTTGACCCCAAGGGGGATATGGAGGCTCTGACGACTTTCCAAAATATCTGCAAGGCATATAGTCGCCCTTGCTACATCTTCTCAGAACATTACGAGAACTCGATCTCGCTTAATCCAATCCTTGAAGGAAGTATCAACCAAGTTGTTGATCGAATTATGCGCTCTTTTGAATGGTCAGAGCCCTATTACCGTGATGCCTCAAGGCGAAGCTTAACACAGGCCCTTAAAAAACTTGAAAAAGAGGAGAAGGCTTTCACGCTACAAGCGGTCTTCGATGAACTGGTACAAATGGAGAGCAAAGAGAACATCGGTCTAATCGCTAAAATTGAGGCCATTCTAGTCTCTGACTTTGGAAAGATTCTAAATGCTGAGCAAGATGGACTAACACTATCTAAAATTCGAGAGGAAAGAGCTTGCTTGTACATTGGACTCTCAACTCAAGGCTACGGCGAAACAGCAACATCAGTCGGAAAACTCTTTTTAGGCGAGCTTCTACATAACTCCTACAAGACATTAAGTAATCCAATTGACCCAGAAGCAGGACTTAAGAATCCTATCAGCATTTTCTTTGATGAATTTGGCTCTCTTGTGACTCCAGAATTCATTGAACTACAAAACAAGTGTCGTGGTGCTGGAATGGAGTTAACTCTTGCAGTTCAAACATCAGCAGATATTGATCGAGTTAATCCAGAGCTAACAAGACAGGTTATCGAGAACGCAGGGAATCTTTTTATCTTGAAACAGCGATTAACGGATTCTGCTCAATATTTTGCCGAGTCGATTGGAACAGTTCTAAGCAAGAAGCAAACCTATAGAGTTGAAAATGGAGAACAGCAAGCTTCTGGAAGTGAGCGAGAAGTTCATGAACTCTTAGTTCATTCCGACATTATCAAGAATCTTGGAATCGGTCAGTGCGTTTTGCTTCGACAAGGCCCTTCAAAATTAAATCTGGTGAACGTGCGTAATAGAAAACTAGATTCAGCAGCTAATCATATTCGAAAGAAGTCGGTTCAAGTTGAACAGCCTCTTTAAAAAAAGGAATCCTTTTGATGCAAATAAATCACTTAAACACCATTCATTTGAATTACCTGAACCCTCTTTTGAAGTGGAGGGTAATGAATTTAGAAAGCTTAAGACAGGAGTGTACTAGTGTTCCTAACTACTTTAATTTTTGCAAGATCATCCGCTCGCTTGAGAAGGCCAAAATTCTTGAGGGTTATAGACATCCATTTAATCGCAAGAAATACGTCTATCTTAGCCCATTCGGAGAGGGCCAGCTCTCGCTTACAGAGAATCCATCAAGTGTATCAAAGGAGACATTAATCCATGACATCAAAGTTTCTGAGATCGGCAAAAGCTTTGTTGATCAAGGATGGATGAATAATGTTCAGCTAGAGCATGAACTTCACAACAAAAGAAACTTTCGAGTAACTTACAAAATTATTCCTGATGCTCTCCTTGAGGGCGCAAAGAATGGAGTAAGTTATAAAGTTGCTCTTGAGGTTGAATTGTCGAGGAAGAGTAACCAAAGGATTGTCGAGAAGGCCCGTCAATATGTCGCAAGCACTTTCTACAACTATGTCTTGTATATTTTCTCTAAAAGAAACTACATGGAAAAATACATAGAAATTATTAGAAGTAGTGTCAGCTCAGAAGAATTCAATCGTTTCTTATTCTTTATAGATGAAACGATGAGTGCCAATCCAACTGATCTGATCGAAATGGAGGGATTCTTCAAAGGTAAAACGGTCAAATTAAGCGAGGTATTTGAGCCAGTTAAGTAAGAGTTCAATGTGCGTTCATCAAGAGTTAATTCATTAACAATAGGGATTTTCGCTAGCCCGCTAAACACTCGATATGACAAGGGATTCGCACGTTACCGAATGTGACCTCCCTCTCTCTACAAGTATTTGAGATGGAGGTCACATTCTACGCGCGGAAGAGAGGAATAAAAGAAAAGCGGGCTAGCGATAAAGGAGAAGTAATGGAAAATGGTATTGGGGAAGAGGGAAAGAAAAAGAGAGGAATGCACAAAAATCAGAAGAAGGAGTTAGTCATTAAAGAAGATCAAACCAAGTTTTTCGTCGATCTTAGTCATAACAAAGAAGGTCTTGATCTGATTTTTGGACTTCTAAGAAAATGCAATGAAAAGGATTTCGGTAAAGAAATCCTCTTCAAAGACCTATGCCTTTATGCCGTTAACAAGCTAACAGATAAAGACATAGAGAAAGTCCAAGAAGGAAGTCTCTCCGAAATGGAAAAGGTTGAGCGTGCCCTTTATGAGCATAACAAGAAGTCAGGCACGAACCTTTCCATGGGAGAATTTTTAGTTAAGCGACTAGGTATAAATTAAACAAAGGAAATATCTAATGAATAAACAACCCGTAACTTTGTTATATGGAAGGCTTGGAAAAAATCCTGAGCTTAAGTACACAGTGAAGAGTGAGCCCGTTTGCACATTAAGTATTGCAGAAAATATCGAAGGCTCAGCCTCCCCTATTTGGCATAATGTAATCGTATGGGGAAAGCAAGCAGAGGATTGTCCAGTTTTTCTAAAAAAGGGTTCTGAGGTATTTGTGCGAGGCCGCATAAATATAAAGCAGAACAAAAGCAAAGATGGAACATTCCAAAAATTAGTAGAAATTAGAGCATTCTCAATTGGTTTCACTAATGAATAAAAGGATTTAAAATATGGAATTATTTTCTCTAAGAAAGGATTACAGATCGCCTAATGATCAATATAATAAGGAAGGGTCTCCTAATACAGACCCTACGCTCTTTAACAAAAAAATATGGCGAGTAAATGATGTCGCAAAGTTTCTAGGATGCTCTAAAGGGCATATCTACAACCTTGTTAGCATCGAGATGATACCAAGTTTAAAGAAAGGCAAATTTTTGTATTTCATTCCTTCCGACATCTTTAGGTGGTTGCTACAAGGAGATTGAATATGACAAGATTTGCTAAAAAATCCAAAAAAGACTTAACATCAAATGAGACTTTTTCTATTAAGGGTATTGGTGGTTTTCGGTTTAAGCCTAACGGAAAAATTGAAGCTTCAAAACAAATAGATGGAAAAAGATTCTGGAAGGTTTTTGATAGAGAGACTGAAGCGTATTACTGGAAAAAAAACTTTCACCCACTCTTAAATCCTCAACCTGAACGACCCATAAACAGAATTGGAGATGATATAGATTTAGCTTCTTTTCGTAATCAATTAAGGACTCCTGCTCGATCAAACGGCGAGAATATGGAAATCCTCTTTGAAGAAGTCTGGGAGCTTTACTGGAACACTCACCTTCTTACCAAAGAACTACATACCCAACATAACAATCAAAAAGTGGCCAAGCGATTTTATGGCCCTCTACTTGGCATAAGAATGAGTGACATAAATCGGAAAGTAATTAGTCGTGTTATCCAAGAAAAGAAAAAGGAAGTTGTACTAAGTAAAACAATGAAGGCGCATCGATGCAATTTCAATAACGAGCTTAAAAAACTCTCGACTCTTTTTAGTTGGTACAAAAGGAACTTTGATCCCTCCTATGACATTCCCGTATGTACCTATCATCATTCAGAGGGTTTTATACGAAAGAAACCTGTCAAAAAAATGAAGATGAAGGTTGAGGAAGTATTAAGGTTTTTTAATGCGCTTGAGTTGGGAATAAATGGCAAGTTCTGGCGTGATTTTGCAGAAACTCAATTTTACTTAGCAGCAAGGGTTCAGGAGGTTGGAGGACTTCAGTGGAAGTATATAAATCTTTTAGACGGCACTATTGATATCTCAGAAGTGGCCGTTTATCTGGGCAAGGAATTTGTTGCACTCAAGATGGGAACAAAAAATGGCGAATGTAGAATTGTTCAAATGAATAAAAAACTTCGTGAAATTTTAACTCGTCTTTTTAACGAGAGAAAAGATGATTCCCCTTTCGTCTTCAATATCAAAGGCAAGCCACTGAGCAATCAATTGATTGAACAAAACTACAACCGTGCTTATAAAAAAGCCGGATTAGAAAATCTGAGTGGAACTCATACTTTGAGACATACAATGGCAAACTTGATTCGAGAACACTTAAGTCTCGATCATGCAAAAGCCGCTGGAGGATGGAAAAGTTCTAGAGTTGTAGAATTAATCTACACAGAAACACCAACACATTTAAGTCACGAATCTCTAACGACGATTGAAGATGTTCTGCAAGTTTCACAGACAGCAAAATTAAAAAAAGAAAAACGTGGCTAAAAAAGAAAAGTGGTGTGGCTAAATGTGGCTAAGCTGCTTTTTTACAAAATTTTTATTAACAAAAATCACAACTTAGAATAAAAAAAGGGGCCCCCTGCAAAGGCCCCTTCTTTTCGGCATCCTGCCTACTTAGAGACACATCCTGCGTCTCACAATTTTATTATAGCTGAGAATTGAAAATTCAAAAGCCCTAATCTTTTGGGGAAAACTTTTCCGGCCATTATTCTCAATAGTTAAATTGACTGCTATCCATAGAGGGCCTTAAAATGGTCTATATCCTCTAAAGGAAGACGATCATGATGAGTCAGCTACTCTATCGCTTACAACTATTTCTCGGTCTTAAAACCGCTAAAATACAGAGCTTTACCTACTATATCCCCTCACCTCCAGAGAGGAAAACTGGTTATAGGGAGAAACAATTTGATAAGGTATTCTACGAGTTTATTAATCGGGGATATAAAATTCTTCATATGAAAACTGTGTCCCATTCCGGAGCAAACGCTTCGGGCATGTGGCTCATTTTTACAGTAAAGGCCATCTCTCCTCAGGCACAGCCCCTAGATCTCGAGTTCGACTCTTTTATGGAAGAGAACTTATCTGCCCATGCTTCAACCGGAGAAATAGAAGGTCTTTACTTTATTAAAGATGAACACCACTCAAATGAAGTCTAAATCACTTTTACTTTCCCTCATTGTTGGAATGATTTTTTCTTCCTGCCAGCAGCTTTCAAAATGGTTAGACATTACCCCTAACGAAACTTTCACAACCTTTGTTAAAAAAGGTCAATATTGCGAAATAAACCTCAAGACCCAAGTGATTGGTTCAAACAATTTAGCAATCAAACAATTCCACCAAGAGATTCTTCAAAAAAATACCCAATTTGATTTTTTTACCAAAGCAGTGCTCCTTGGCCTATTTCAATTGGACACAAGGCCTGATCAGACTGCGCCTGACTCTCGCTTTCAAATTTTTATTTACGATGGAAAACGTTGGCAATATCGAGATTTCAATGACGTTATGGATTCTCCTGCTGAAAAGTCTAATCCTTACATCGATGGACTACGTTGGATAAGCTCTCAAACGAAAGAGAAGAAAAGCTTAGAGTCTATTGCAAGGCAATTGGATTCTGTTATTCCTAAATACGTGTTTGTTGGCCCAGAACTTGCGAAATGGCTCGATAGCAACAAATTCACTTTCATGAAATTTGATGTTTTTCGTGAACATTATTTCAAGGGCGACCAAATTGTTGTCTATGGTGAAAGTGTGTTGTCACTAAAGCATGCTAGCTTAATAAAGAAATACAGTTCGAGCAGAATCAAAGCTAATATTATCGATTCTCTCCCCTTTTCGCAGACGACAAAAGGAACGGATGTTATTCATTCATGTAATTTTGATCAAAAACTTTATGAGAATATGATCTTTTCCAAAAATGATCCGAAAAGAATAAATGCTAACGTTTTTGGTCTCCAAGATTCACAGGGGCGAGTTTTTATCGGAATCTCTTCTTTAAAGAACCCTAAACTCAATCCTGAAAGTGATCAATTTCTCCTCGAAGCTGAAAACCCATTAAGACCAGTGCCCTTTTGTATTCTCGAAAGAGATAAAGATCTTTTTGCACTCGCAGGTAATCAAGGAATTGATCCAGCTCAACACTTAGTCCAACTCCAATCTTTGTCACTTGAAACTTCTGAAGGCCTGCCTGGACTCGAACAACGGCTTATGCAGGCACGCTCTCTCTTCTTGGTTAATCCAGCAAGAGTAGCAGTTGAAACACAACTCATTTCTGAAAGAGAATTGGCCGAACTTCATCATTACAATATTCCCGTATATCATGCCGACCAGCTAGGCGAAGTTTGGAGCTGGATGAAGTCATACGGTAGCAGTGGCTTTGTTGCAGATCCTCGTTTTGAACGTGGTGTTTTATGTCTTCCTTAATTATTAAAGGTGGAGCTTCAGGAAAGATCGTAGCGACAGTCGACATTAGTGGACACGAGGATGACAATCTCATGGAATTTTTACGTTCTCAAGGCATTCCCCTCGCTTCTAGTTGCTTGGGAATGGGAGTTTGCGAGAAATGCGTCATTAACAATGATCTTTTGTCATGCATGTATACAGTTGCGCAATATATAGAGAAAACTTCAAATCAGCCTATCGAAATTAGCTATATTTAAGTCACAATTCTAACAAAAACTAACCGCGTCATATGCTTGATCATTAAGGTTGCCAATTCTATTTGAACTTTGTAGTCTTTAGATGCAACTAATATTTATTATTAATTTAAACTAATGGATAAATAATGAAAGCTCTTTGGTCTACACTTGTCATGGCCCTGTTCTTTCTGCTCATTCATTCAGCTTATGCTGGAAATTTCGGTAATCTTAATTTTGGAACTTACAATGTTCGCAACTTTGGAACTGTCGAGTTCAAGGCCGATGTCACCACAAATAAATTTCTCCTTAAAACGTTAATTGCAAAAACCAGTGCCGATGTTCTCGCTGTTCAAGAAATCGTTGATGATGAACTCTTTAAAAGCTTCATTAAGGAATCACTGCCTCAATACAATCTCATTTTGAGTGAATGTGGAGGTTCAGGTAATCAAAAAGTTGGCATTCTTTATAATAAAGAAAAATTAAAATTAAATTGGTCAAAAGAAGATAATCGAATTGCTAATGGTGAATCATGCCAAGCAGGAATTCGACCTGCCATGGTCGCACAATTTCAAATGAAAGATTCTCATCTCAATTTTCAAGTAATTGCCGTTCATTTAAAAGCAGGTGGGCGTCCGCAAAATATCGAAGCCCGTTTCAAACAATTAGAAATTTTATCTCAAATGGTTGAAGAGCTTCGCTCTCAAAAGATGGACTATATCGCTATCATGGGTGATTTTAACTCCACCGAATATTTAGAAGATGCCAGTGCTGCAGCTCGATTTAAAAAAGTCGTCAGAGACAATGATCTAATTGATTTTGCCGAAGATATCGATTGCAGTTCTTATTGGAAAGGTCCCGAGAATGATGAGGTTATGCGATACGCTTCACTTCTTGATCACGTCATGATTAGTAAAGAATTTCACCAACAGTTTAAGTATGATTCTGCTCGCACTCTGGCCCATTGCCAAAAGAACTCTTGTAGACAAGAAACCGTCGACGGTCTAGGCTTAACTTATAACGAAGTAAGCGATCATTGCCCCGTTGTGGCCAAGTTACGCTAAGAAAGCCCAGAGGTTCAAGTGAAGTATTTATCTTTTGATATTGAGGCCACGGGTCTCAATTCCCACGATCTTATCATTGAAATCGCTTATGTTCCCTTTGATACAGAGACTCTTACTTTAGAGGATTCTCTGGCCGGACATTTTTTCATTCAATGTCCTTCATTTGAAGATCTCAAGCCAGGCTTAGATCCATGGGTCATAGAACACAATCAAACTTTAATAGAGACTGCTCACTCAAAAGGGCTACCCATTCAAGACTTCAAAGTGAAATGGGCGCAGTATTTAGAATCAGCTCCAGTACGTGAATATTTCAAAGATTATAAAAAAGTGACGCTCTTTGGAAAATCAATGTCGGCCATCGATTTACCCTTTCTCAATCGAGACCTCGGTTGGGATTGGATGCGAAAGTATTTCGAGCATCGCCAGCTCGATCTCTCTTCTGTCGCCTATAATCTAATTGACCTTAATATTATGCCCGCCAAATGCATGTCAGGTTCTGAACTCATGAAATATCTCGGAATGGGAGACGTCGCTCACACAGCACTAGAAGATGCCCGCAATACGGCCTTGATGTATTTTGAAATCATCAAACGTTTTAAAAAGTAAATTATTTTTTGTCGTAAACGAGAAATTGCTTAGGATCGAGCGCTTTTGAATTGTGACGAATTTCAAAATGCAGATGCGGTCCCGTAGATCTTCCGGTTGTTCCAACTTCTGCAATCACTTGGCCTCGACTTACCTTTTGACCTTTCTTTACATAATTTTTTTTGGCGTGAGCATAGACCGTAAAAACTTCACCAGGATGAGAAATAACGGTGATGTTACCGTATCCTCCAAGCTGAGCACCAGAATAGACCACAACCCCTTCTTTGGCCGCTAGGATATGAGCGCCTCGACGAGCTGGGATATCAATCCCTTCATGATTTTTTCCCCAGCGATGACCAAACTCTGAACTTATTCTTTTGCTCGAGGGAACTGGCCATAAGAACTCTCCGCGAGCAAAAGCCGCTCCCGTTTCTTCTTGATTCATCATTTGCCCCATCAATCCCCAATTTTGTGGAATGAAAACCCAGTCACCAGAGCTGATGGCCTTATTTTCATTGGCCTGTCTGATTTGCCATTCGGGAACTTTAAAAGCGGAGGCCAGCTTGCGATAATTTTGATCAGGTCCTACTTGAACATACTTTCCTGACTTCATGCCAGCACATGAAGAAACGAAAATTAAAATCAAGAGTAGTGTCCAAATACGTCGCATGAACCTCCAAATGGAGATTCATTTCTGAGTTTTAGAGTTGGTTAAGAAATGATTTCCATTCATCTATCTTTTCGGACGATTGGCCCAAAAGATTAAGAACGGATAAAGATATTTTATTTTGCTCCACGGCCCAACAGTCTGTCCCTATTTGTCTGCTAGAACCCTTGTAAACGCCACCTATCCAATAATAAGGTCGTTCTCTAAAATCGTGTCTTCTTTGAATTTCTTCAGAATAATGTCTAAAACCAAGATGGGTAAGTTCCATTCCTTCAATTTTTTCAATTTCAACGTTGGGTACATTAACATTGAGCAAATGCATGGGAGCAATCAACTCATGGGCCCCATTTTTAACAATCTTTTGAATGAACTGGGCCGCTGTTTCATAATGGTGCTTCACTGTGGGTGCAGGCAAAAAATCAAGAACAGAGCTCACTGAAATGCCAGGAATGCCATGAAAAATGGCCTCTCTCGCCGCTGCAACAGTTCCCGAATAATAGACGTCCTGACCGAGATTTGCTCCTCTGTTGATTCCGGAAACAATAAGATCTGGCCGGTCATCTTTCATAATCTCAGCAAGTCCCATTAGTGCACAGTCTGCAGGATATCCACTGCAACCCCATACTTTTGGAGAAATCTCTACCACCCGCAATGGATGATCGAGAGTTAAAGTATGACCTGTGGTTGAGCGCTCTTCCAGGGGAGCCACAACAATAACCTCAGCCACTTCAGAGAGGTATTGAGCTAGAATTTTAATGCCAGGAGCATGAACGCCGTCGTCGTTGCAAATGAGTATTTTCATGGCCAGTTTATACTTTTAGTTGATCCATTAGACAAGAGTTGCTTTTTCAGCAATGTCCAATGGTCTTTGAATAACTCTTGATTAACCTGTCTGTAGCCAGTCTCTATCTGATGATTAATGGGAAGAGAAAAAGTATTGATAGGAAGAAAATCTAAAACTGAAGACATTAACTCTTGGCTCCAGTCAAAATGAAGAATCAGCTCTTGGTTTTTCAGAATTCCATCAGACTTTAGCTTTGATAACTCGATGATAAAGTGACCCAAACTATTACTAGCTTGCATGCGTTGGCAATCTGCGGCCGATAAAATAATTCCTTTTAACAAGGGATTTTTATAAACAGAAGAGTCCAATCTAAAATCATAATGCCAATAGAAAGGAATATTATTTCTTTCAGCATGAGTAACATCTGAAATGTCGCTTAACTCAAATGAAAGGTTCTTAAGTGGTGAAATTTCTTTCAGATCATTAATAACCTTATCAACCATGAAATCTTTTTCATTTAGAAATCGCATAGACACAAAATGAGTTGATAAAGAATCTTGAAGTAGTTTTAAGCAGTCATTAAAAACGTACTGCTGGATAAAATTAAAACTTTTTGGACGAAAATCAAAAGACCAATTTTTCACGCCGAAAGACATGAAAAAAGTTAATGACTGGGTATTGTATATGCCTTCTAGGCGGAACTGAGAATCCATCTCACTCAGTATAAACTGAATCAAAATCACTTACAAAAAGCTTATATCCAAAGGCACTTCCTACCGACTCAGGATGAAATTGAAATCCCAAGAGCTGATTATTAGAAAAACTAAATACCTGATTGTTAAATTCAACCAATTGACATGAAGCCAATTTATCAGGTTTTAGACACCATGAATTGTAAAACTGGACATCAATCTTGTGCCCAATAAGAGCAGCATTAAAAATCGGCCAAGGGGGAACTTCAAACGGTAGCGTACGACCATGAATTGGTTGTTCTAATCTGATTAATTTCAATCCAAGACTCATGCCTAAGATTTGATGGCCAAGGCAAACCCCAAGCCACTTCTGATCGGGATACCGCTTTAAATGTTCAAAAACCTTTTCAGTAAGAATGTAGTCATTAGGATGACCTGGACCAGGACCTAAAACCATTAAATCAGCTTTATGCTCGGGGGAAAAATCACAATGATTAAAAATTCGTACTTCAAAATTTAAATCGCGAAGTAAAGCAATAACATTAAAGCTAAAGCTATCATTAAAATCGTAATAAAATGCGATCGGTTTATTTGCCATTGAAAGATTTAAAATTATTTTCGTTAAAGTTAATTAAGAAGTTAAAAGAATATCTTTTGTCGTAAAGATTCTTTGAATAACCTAACTCTAATTTCCAACAATTATTTAATGGAGAATAGACCATAGTGTATTCACTTTTATCTGTCCTCGAAAGATCCAGATCATAATCATAATGAATTTTGAAATGAGCAATGTCAAAAGGGCGAAGATAAAGATCGGAAGTGGCATATTTCTTAATTGGAGTTGTAAAGGAATCGTAATTTATACCGACTCCAACATCAAACAGATCAAAAGTTTGGGTCACATTTCCTGAAAAAATATGATTACTATTTTGGTGAAAATAATATTCAGTGACTGAAAAACTTGTTCTATAAACAGAAAAACCGGTGCTCACAAAAAGTCGAGTTAAACGATCATTAAGCTCAGTATCTGCGCCATTCACTTTATCAGGTAAGGCCAGATCAACCCCTTGAGAAACATCGAGATAGGCAATTTTTGAATAATCAAAATTATCACGGAGATATTGACCGTTTGAATAGAGATTATTCCCTTTAGCATTTTTTCGAATAATAGAGTTGTTCCACTGAAGCTCTAAAGTATTGCTAATTGGAAGACCTGTGCGTGATTTACTATCATTCAAAACATACTCTTGATCTCTGAGTGCATCCAAATAATCGAACTGACCTGCTTCTTGTCGAATTTGCTGTTGAAAAACAGTGTTGCCATCTGCTTTTTGTTCTCCAAAGTAATAATGTTTCGCTTTAATTTGTGAATTATGTTTGTAACTTGAAGACTCTACTTTGACTGAGGCATTTGATATCTTAGAGCTGATTTCTGGCAATCCACCTATAAGATCGCCATTCTTTTTTAGTGTACGATCAACTTTTTTATCATCTTCAATGGTTAAAATTCTAGAAGATGAAATATCCTGAGAATAAGCGATGCCAAAAACGCGTTCAAGTTCAAAAGAAAGTTCACTTTCATAAATAATCCCCTGCTTTTTGAATGTATCTTTTCCTCGAGTTGGTAAGCGATAGTGTTGATAATCTAATTGTGCACCTGTTTTCAAGGAAACTGGACCAAGTTCACCAAAATACCATTCCAAACTCGGAGACAAATTTGTTCGAGTTGCATTTCGAGAAAATGAGCCTTCAATATATTTATTTTGTTTAAAAACTTTAAGATCACCTTCTAAAGTAAGTGTTAATTTATCGAGTAATAAAAAGCCTGGTTGTAACAATGGGATAGGAGTAGAGCTAAATGTAATTTCCGGGAGTATCTGAACATAGCGATGATCAAATCCTTTAGCATTACCAAAAATTTGGTTTCGATTAAATGAACTTTCCACGCCAAAGTGAAAGTACTGGTTTCTAAAATCAACAAATCCATCAATTCCAAAATCACTGGCATCGTGCCTTTCAGACATATAGTTGGGAAAGCTTCGAGTCATATCTAAATCATTCATGTACTGGTAACGAAAATGATGATTGATATGTTGACCATCACTAAAATGGTGCTCCAGCTCACCATAAGGTCTGAATGTGGTTGTGCCTGATAAAGTGATCTTATCTTTTTCATCTCGCTTTTCTGGCAGATAAATTCGATCCCAGGCTTGCATAGAATTAATCTCAAACCACTTATTGACTCCATATGATTGTCTATACTCGAGCTCGTTTGCCCATCCACGACGTCCTAGGATTCCCGGAGTTAAGGTAAGATCTGACGAACGTGAAATGGCCCAAAACCATGGCTGGGTATAATAAGCTCCTTCCTCAAGTTCAAAACCAAATTTAGGAAAGAGCAAACCTGTCTCACGATCTTTTTTAATGGGTAAAATGATATAGGGAATATACATCACAACCACACCACGGGCCTTGATATAAGCATTCCAAATTTGAATGTACTCTCCTATCGTAATTCGCACTCGCTTACCAAAAATGCTCCAAGATTCTGGGCAATCGCGACAAGTAGTGTACTCAGCGTTCTCCCCTACGTAGGTATTGTCACCTGTACGAGAAAGCTTATCTCCAAGCACGACAAAATTGTCGGCCAGAATTCTGGCCTTTGTAAGATTGAAATTTTTTGAATTAAAATTATATTCGAGATGACTTCCATAGACAGTTGCTTCAGGACCAACATATCGGACATTACCATCAATCTCTGCATCACCAGAGGCAAAAGACAAAGTTGCTTTATCCCCATAGATTGCGTTTTCTTGATGAGTGATGATTACATTTCCTACGGCTTCAAATATATTTTCTCTTGAACGGCGAAATGCCTTATCAGATAAGATGTGTACTGATTTGCCAATTGTGAAATCGAATTGTTCTCGTGCTTCTACAGTATTAGGAATTGAAAGAGCGAGAATATAAAAAGCGCTGAATTGCACTGATAAAATAATAAGAGCCTGTGACGAGAGACTTCCCTTCAGATGAAAGAAGAATTCTCTTCCAGCCATCTTCGTCAAATATCTGAATCGCTTTATTTCCATTATTCTCTTTGGCCAAAAATTCTAAATCACTTTTTGCACAAGCTTTTTGGTGATTAAAAGTGCACAGATTTAATCTTTCATAAAATAAATGACTCTGGGTCATTAGCTTAAAACAGCTTTCAAGATCCTCTTGACTGCGTTTTGAAAAACTCATCCATACCTGATCAAACGAGTCACCTTTCTGGCGAAACGTATGAACCATTTCTCTTATTCCTTCAGCATTATGCGCTCCTATAAAGATAAATTGATTATTTCCATCTGTCATCAACTCGAATCGCGCTTTGAGACTTAATTCAAGCTGAGAAAGTTTCACAATTTGTTTAATATTGAGATCTTTTTCATTTGATAATCGTTTAAAAAGCGTAGCTGCTAAAATTCGGTTTCTTTGTGAGTAGCATTGCTCAGAGTTCACCCAACCACGCTCGAAAAGATCAAGCCACTGAACCTCATCCCTGCCTGCCCATGATTGAATATGTCCCCTCAAATTTTTATCATTGATGGTTGTATACAAGGGTTTCCCTGGTCGAGAAATAGGGTATTTTTCACTCAAAATCTTTTCTTTTGTGTCTCCCAAAAACTCTTGATGATCGAGATCTATCGAAGTTAATGCCGAAACATCAGCATCAAAAATATTGACAGCATCATACCGCCCGCCGAGACCAACTTCTAGAATAACAACATCAACGGATTTTGTATCGACCCAAAGACAAAAGAGAGCAAAAAGAAATTCATAAAAACTTAATTCAGCAGTGAGCTTCCAATACTTTTGGGACAGTTCTTGTAACTCAACCCAAGATATGTTCATTCCGTCATATTTCATCCGTTCCGTGACAGATAAAATATGTGGGGAAGTCCATAAAGCAGTCTTTAAACCATTTTGCTGGCAATAATACTCTAGCGACATCGCGGTTTCGCCCTTGCCATTAGTGCCACCAATGGTCACAATTTTAATCTCTTTTGATTTCCAACGCGAAACTATTTTTGAAAGGACGCTATTAATCGATTCTAAATAGGGACGAAAACGTTCATGACCAGTAACTCTTGTCAGTTGAGCAAGCCATTCATCTTCTACAGTGAAATTCATCGTTGAATTATTGATTTGAGAACATTTTTACAAAAAAGGAGAGCTCTTGCTTCATTTTGTGACGATGAACAATACGATCAATAAATCCATGTTCCAATAAAAACTCAGAGCGCTGAAAGCCTTCAGGCAAGGTTTGACGAATCGATTGTTCAATAACACGTGGACCAGCAAACCCAATAAGGGCCTTCGGCTCAGCAATATTGACATCGCCTAACATGGCATAACTTGCTGCGACTCCACCGGTAGTTGGGTCTGTTAAGATTGAAATAAAGGGAATCCCTGCATCTTTTAATTTTTGCCTTGTCGCCGAAGTCTTCGCCATTTGCATGAGAGATAAAATCCCCTCCTGCATACGGGCACCACCTGAACAACTCACGACAATAGCAGGAATTTTATTTTGAAGAGCGACATCCATAACCATAGCTACTTTTTCACCAGTAACAACCCCCATGGATCCACCCATGAAATCAAAGTTCATAACGGCAATGGCAATTTGACGATTATCAATAAGACCCGTGCCTGCGATACTAGAATCATAACAAGAAGTTTTTTGAATCGCTTGCCCAAGACGATCTTTGTAGGGAAGCTTGTCGGTAAAAACTAATGGATCGCGACTTTTCCATTCCTCTCCAAAAGGAGTGAATGACTTGTCGTCGACTAGCAAATCAATTCTTTGCCATGCCTTTAAACGAAAGTGGTGGTCACAATAAGGGCAAACCTGCGCGTTTTCTTCCAAACGTGTCGTCTGAATGATTTCATTGCAGTTATTACATTTTTTCCAAAGACCAGTTGGAGTGTTGTTCTCAACTCTCTTGTAACTTTTGAGTTTGGGATTCTTAACTGAATCAAAAAAGCCCATAGGAATCTCCGTCGTTCGAAACGAATCAATAATGGTGCTATCTTCTTGAATTTAGGAATTAATGGCAAGTAAAAACTGCATCGCCTCAGAGAGATAAAGGTTCGGAATTCTTAGAAAACGAACTGAGTGTCATCTGAACCGAACAATGAGATACGATCATTCTTCAGTGCGTCAATTTCTTGAAAGAGCTCTGTTTGATAATTTGGTTTTAAGTGTCCCAAGAAAATAGGAACATCGACCGGCATTTTCTTGATTTCTTCATTAATTGAATTAGGTGTGTGATGAAAACTATCATCAGCAACTTTTTGTAGCTTATTAGGAAAAGAAACTTCTGTAAAAATGGCCTTGAGATGAGTTAGTTTATGGGCCAATTCCCAAATTCTATCAGTAGGACCTGTATCTTGAGTAAAAACAATTTGCGAATTACGCTTCTCGATAATGAAGCCATGTCCACCAGCAGGATGATTGACAGGGACAGGAGTGATTTTATATTCGCCTAATTGAAATGTCTTTTCAGACTGAATTTCATTAAAACGAATAGTAGGCTTTTCTTTATTGGGAAGTTTTGAAAAATCTGGCCATATCTCATCATTCAGCAAATGCTTTCTGACATTATCCATTGCAACTTTGGTTGTGTGAATTTCAAAAGGCTTATCTTTTAGACCAAAACAATTGTCAGACAAATAAGCGAGCTCGCAAACATGATCAAGATGGGAGTGACTAATAAGAATATTATCAATGAGGACTTGTTCATTAATCTGAAGGCCAGAAGCAACAGATCCAGCATCAATGAGAAGCTTGCCATCGATTAGATAACTCGTGGCCCTAAAGCCAGGACTAACTCCCCCGTGACCACCGATAATTCTTACGATCATTACTACTTCCTTATAATAATATTCTAACTCGCTCTTTTATTCTTTTCCAGTTCATTTCCACGATACATAGTCGATTTCTCGAATGCTCTTACAAAAGCATCAACTACTCTATCTGAAAACTGTGTTCCACGATGATCAATGATCTCTTGAAAGGCAACCATAGGTGGGAGTCCTTTTCTGTAAGGTCGAGTTGAAATCATAGCATCGAAAGTATCAGCAACAGAGATGATCATGGCAATTGTAGGAATAAGCTCATCAGTTAATCCATAGGGATAACCCTTACCATCAGGACGTTCGTGATGATATCTCATGCCGTCTATAACATTCTCTAATCCATCAATATGCCCAAGTATTTCGAAGCCAAGACGAGGATGCTCACGCATAATTTTAAACTCTTCGTCTGTTAGAGGAGCTGACTTTTTTAAGATTTTGTCTTCGATACCTATCTTGCCAATATCATGAAGAACCGAAGCTAATTTCAAATCATTCATCTCTTGACTCGTAAGGTCCATTTCCTTCGCAATCATCTCGGCAAAATGGCGTACACGTTTTGTATGGCCACCGGTATAAGTATCTTTTTTTCCAATAGCATCTGCTAAAGATTGTACAACTTGCATCAGCTGATTATTGAGTCTTTCTAAGAGTTCCACATTTTCAAATACTATTGCTAATTGATTTGCCGCCAGTTCCATCATCTCAATATCTTCGTCAGAAAACTCTCCTGTGATTGGATTGATGGCCTGAACAACGCCGATCAACTCTCCTTTCGAAACGAGTGGACAGGAAACAATTGAGGTTAAATTCATTTCTCTTAATGAGTCAGGTAAACGAGCATAACGAATATCACTTTGTACGTCCCGTATGTGACGAATGGCCATATAGTGTGCACATTCACCAGCAAATGTTTTTTCATCAACAGAGAGTCTTATCTCTGAGCATAATGTTTTTCCAGAACGCGACTCCTGATGAGATACATAATAGAGCTCTTGCGTTTTCTTATCATGACGAATAAGTAAAACGTGTTCGCAATTAATCAACGACTTTAAAATAGTAGATGATTTCTTAACCAATGTTTTTGTATCAAGTGCACACGAAACAAGTTGTCCCAACTTAATGAGTTCTTCATAGCGCTCAATTTTTTTCTTGGGCATAGCTCTCCCTAAAATGATTTAACTCAATCACTTATCGGGTAACAAATCGAAATGTTTAGGTTCTCGATTTTTGAGCTTCGAGGATTTGGTATATTTCTTTAGCATTTTGATTAAGTATCTGACCTAACAGCTTCGAAATCTTTTTTTGATCAGCTCTTTCCAACACTTCCTTGGCCATAGCAACCAATTTACCTGACTGTGCGACTCCATTTTGTTGAGGTAAATTTAACACGACAACAAACTCACCTTTAACAGTCATCGTTGCTTTAATCTCATCCCAATCTTTTGCACCAAAACGAAAAGTTTCTTGAAATTTTTTAGTCAGTTCGCGTGAAACTGAAAACTGTGCAGCTGTTAGGTGATTAGTTAAAAAGTCGAGACAATCGACAATGCGATGAGGAGATTCAAAGAAAATATGAGTCTGTCCTCTTTCAATAATTGAGTCCGCAACTTCTTCGCGTTTCCCCTGTTCTCGAGGGAAAAATCCATGAAAAGTGAATGGATGAGGTGGCAATCCAGATAACTCTAAAGCAACAATAACAGATGAAATTCCTGGAATAGAGTCAATACGATGCCCCTTTTCCAATGCGCTTTTAACCAAAGGATAGGCCGGATCTGAAATAATAGGACTCCCAGCATCGCTAACTAGGCACAGGTCAGTTCCTTGATTTAATAAATTTATAAAGCCATTAAGATTATTTTGATCATGATCATTGAAAGAAAAAATTCGCTTATTTGAGAGGTCAATTCCGACGCTTTCACACAGTTTCTTCAACACTCGGGTATCTTCGGCCAGGATGACTTCTTGTTCTTTCAAGATGTTTGCAGCTCTTGCTGTCATATCATCTAAATTTCCGATAGGTGTAGAGACTAAATACAAAGTTGCCAAAGATGTTCCTTATTGAAGAATTTGCCTTGTAAAGCGATCTTACCGACTCAGTGATAAAATGAATAGCGTCAACTTCGCACACGGGAGAATTCATGAGCATGAAAGCACAAGTAAGAACTGATTCTATGGGTAATATTACTGTTCATATTGAAGGAGGATTAGATTTTGACAATTCACTTCCTCTGAAGAATGAGCTCCAAAATCTTGCACAAGAAAATCCAGCATCTCAAATCACCATTGATCTGCATGGCCTCGACTTTGTAGGTTCGTCTGGCATTGGATTTTTTGTAGAAACTATTAAAATTCTTAATCAAAAGAAGGAGCAATTCAAACTTTCAAACGTAAAGAGTGAATTCTTGAAAGTATTTAAGCTCTATGACAACGATCTTATGAGTCTTATTGAACAAGAATTTGATACAGATGAAACTGACGACTTAGGTCAGCGCTTTGCGAATAGAAAAAGAACTTATCAAAACTGATAGCGAACGAGTTCTAAATAATAAATCTTATTTTCTTTTGGAATATCTAATTCACTTTGAGTGAGTTGAGCTGTAACGGCCAGCTCACTTAAATTTTTCTCTTCAAGTAAATCCCAAGGCTGATTATAAGCACCTGGATCCGCATAAGGATCAGGATCTCCAGAATCACCATTTCCGTCCTCATAGGGGCTAGTTGTATCAGGGTAATAATTATCTTGCGGCTGAGGATTCATTTGGCGACTTTTTCTCATGGCATGAGAAATGACAATATATGAACCAAATATAATTCCGGCATAGAGTCCGAGCGACGCTCCGATAGCAATTGACCTCCCACTAGTCCCAAAGGCCAGAGAAGCTGTTCCTAAAAGCGCACCTCCAACTGTCCCATAAAGGGCCATCGAGCTTAAGGCTTTCATTCGAGCATCCATTTCTGCATGGGCCTTTTGCATTGGCATCATCATAACAGTTAACGAAAAGCATAATATCAGCAATGACTTTAAATATTTCATCTTAACCTCGCTAAAATAGGTTAATGAACCTCATCCCTTTTGGCAAATGTTGTGGAACGACAACCTCACCTTTTATATTAAAATTGAAAATTTCAGACAAAAAATGGCAACTCTGCCGCAATCTTTGCTTTTGAGTTTGGGAAACATGCTCAAAATTTTTTATCTCAAAGACATCAATTTGACGCTTATCAAATTTGATTACGGCCAAGTCAATTTGCCCGCAATTCAATTTTCTAAGAAGTTTTGAGGAAACCAAGAGTGGCGTTCCTGTCTGATGGAGAATTCGCCCTGAATAAGCTTCAAAATGTGCGCCTAGAGATGCTCTTTGACGCCCTTGAAGGTTGTCCTGTGGATTTTGGTAATGCCGGTCAGGGCTATCGCCTCGAGGTGTTTTTTGGTTGGGTAGCCGGCATGCCCCTCGAACCCGTAATCTGGATAAATCTTGGCAAAATTCGCCATGAGTTGATCCCGATATTCTTTTGCCACAATTGAGGCAAGTCCAATCACCCATGACTTTGAATCACCCTTCACAATCGCTTTAGCATTGTCACCAAAGCCTTTTGGCAACTTGTTACCGTCAACCAAAATATGATCTTCACGATTTTGTGGAAGCTTGGCATAGGCCAATTCCATCGCCTTTAAGCTTGCATTCAAAATATTGATAGAATCGATCTCACTAGGCGAAATTTCAGCGATGGCAAAATCAAAACCTACAAATTGATTAAGTCTTCTGGTCCAAATTGTTTGCTTTGGCAGCTCTTCTTTCTTAATGAGTAGTAATGAGTCGACAATTTCTTCACGTTTTTTGGTGGAAAGCTTCTTGCTATCACCAACGCCCCATTTTTGAAATAATTCAAAAGTCTCGCGAGGATCGCAATCTTTTTCTAGAGTCAAACGACAAGCACAAGCCACTACTGGCCCGGCCAAAGGTCCCCTACCCACTTCGTCGATACCGACCAGTGAAGTTCTTCTTTCTGGGACAATTAACAATTCATCTATTTTTTGCATATTGGACTTGTACCTAAAAAAAAAAGGCCACCTCGAAAGATGGCCTTCGAATAAATCATAACTCTATAATTACTTCTTATCCTGCTCTTGAGTTCCGTAATCAATCTCAATACGAGCTGATTTGCCTGAACGCTCACGAAGATAGTAAAGCTTAGAACGACGTGATTTACCACGTTGAACAACTTCTACTTTTTCAACTTTTGGTGAATGGAATGGAAAAGTTCTCTCAACGCCCATACCACTAGAAATTTTTCTAACAGTAAAAGCACCGTCCATATTTCCACGAGACTTGATTGAAATCACGACTCCTTGAAAAGTTTGGATACGACTTTTTCCACCTTCAGAAATTCTTGCGTGAACACTGATAGTGTCACCAGTTCTGAAGTGAGGAAGGTTCTTGACGTTGGGATTGAGGTGATCTTGGTTCACTACATCAATCAAATTCATAATAGACTCCACGATATCTTGAAGCGAGAGAGGACCAGCACCATGCTGTTCATTTCGTTTCAGTTCTTTGGGATCAGAGGCCCCTGGGTCAATCTATCGAGATAGATCGCCACTGCTGATCGAACAGAGAGATGATTGTAACCGTCCTCACTTGCTCCGTGAAGTGGTTTCAATCGAATATCTGCTTTCTCTAGCAGCGAGGCATGGATTCCCCAGCCTGTACCAAATATCAAAAAAATCGGCATGTTGTCAATCTTCATTTGCCGGCCCAACTCATAGGCATCACTCTCCCATGATTCAAAATTGGCCCCTGTCGCAACCAGAAGTGGTTTTTTGCCTTCCATCGCCTCTATTTCGACCATAGCGTCTTCCACCGAGTTGATAATCTTTGCAATCGCTAACGCATCTTGTCGGTCGGGGTTATAAGCTCCACTTTTATCACCTTCCCAGTGACCGAGAATTCTCCCCACCAAATGATGTTGAGCCTCGAGTGGCGTGACGATAAAATATTTTTTCACACCAAAAGTCCGCGAACTTCTCGCAATGTCATGAATATCAAGATTAGTAACCGAGGTGGTAACCAATTCATTTCTTTTATTTCGAATCGGATGATGAACGAGTCCTAAATATAAGCTCATTTTAGATCCTTTATTTTTTCCCAAAGATCAGGACGCCATTTCTTTGTCATGCGCTCCCGCTCTTCTCTGCGATATTTTTCAATTTTCTGATGATTCCCAGAGAGCAGAACATCAGGAACTTCCATTCCTTCAAACTCTCGTGGTTTCGTATAATGAGGATGCTCTAATAAGGGTGTCGCAAAAGATTCATCTTCAGCTGAAATTTTATTTCCTAAAACTCCGGGAACAAAGCGAATGGCCGAATCAATAATGTTCAAAACCGCCAAGTCTCCGGAGGTCAAAATATAATCGCCAACGCAAATGACTTCATCGACATACTTCTCTAAAAAGCGCTCATCAATTCCTTCATATCTTCCGCAAAAAAAGACCAAATCCTTTTTCTTCCCTACTCCCCAATTTCGAGCGCTAAACTCTCGAGCATAAGAATCAGTCCATTGGTGCCCTCTGGCCGAAGTGTAAACAATATGGAGTTGCTCCTTGTATTTTTCAGTGTCGTAGCCACCTGGTTTCACCACGCCTTCAATCAAAGCATTTTTCAAGACGTCAGCACGCATCACCATACCTGCTCCTCCGCCAAAGGGAGAATCATCGACGCCTTTGAAGTCATTCGGGGAATAATTTCTCAAAGAAATGGTGTTGAATTCGAATTTTTGACCGCGTTCACTTCGAAGGGCCTGACCAGCGACTCCCGTCTCAAGAAACGGTCTATAAATTTCAGGAAACATAGTGATGACCCAAATTTTATTCGTCGTCATACTCAGGTTCCAAAATGGTAATTTCTTTTTTGTCGAGATCGATATTTTTAATAAAGGCATCGACGTAGGGAATATCGAAATTTTTCGCGCCTCTAATTTCTAAAATAATTTGAAAACCATTGTCGAGAAAATCCTTAACTCTTCCGATCCTCTCACCACTTTCCTGCCCTATGACCGTCATCCCCAGCAAATCTTGAATATAGACTTCACCATCTTCAAGTTCAGGTAGATTTTTGCGATCAATATAAATTTCAAAAGGAATGAGGGATTCAACTTCAGTTCGATCTTCGACGCCTTTTAAATAGGCAATGACTTTGTTACCAAATGAGATTTTATCGATTTGATATATATCTCCGTTGGGATTAACTTTGCTTGATGGTGAAAGAGGAATAAGACGAAGTTCAATCTCAGAATGATTTTCTAGTACGCTATCTTCAGTATTATCCAGATGAAATTCAAAGCCACCTTTTATTCCATGAGGCTTTCTGCATACACCTAATCTAAACCACTGCGCTTCCGTTTTCATCTGAGTCCAAAAAAAAAGCCACTCGTTAGAGTGGCTTCTTTAAAATAAGGATGGTGCATCTTGCTATTCTCACACCAAGTCTCCCTGGCACTACCTTCGCCGCAACAGGGCTTAACTGCCGAGTTCGGGATGGGATCGGGTGTTTCCCCTGCGCTATCGACACACCAAATTCAAAACTTTTATCATGCGATGTTTTCTAGGATGGGATCGCTCGAAGCTCGCGCTTCTCATTCCCCTCACTATCGACACCGATTTTAAAATCGTCGATTTTATATAAAACATTTCTGCGGTTTACAACCACAATCTTTACCATTCACAAAACAGGGTAAAAAAGAATGAACTCAAAAAAATATAATCATAAATAGAAAGTAAAAGCAGACGACAATTTAGTATCGGTCAGCTCAATGCCTCACAGCACTTACACCTCCGACCTATCAAGCTCGTAGTCTTCAAGCTGTCTTAAGAGAAGTCTTATCTCGAGATGGGTTTCCCACTTAGATGCTTTCAGCGGTTATCCCTTCCGAACATAGCTACTCGGCGATGCAACTGGCGTCACAACCGATGCACCAGAGGTTCGTCCAACCCGGTCCTCTCGTACTAAGGTCAGATTCTCTCAAACTTCTTACGCCCACGGTGGATAGAGACCGAACTGTCTCACGACGTTCTGAACCCAGCTCGCGTACCGCTTTAATTGACGAACAGTCAAACCCTTGGGACCTGCTCCAGCCCCAGGATGCGATGAGCCGACATCGAGGTGCCAAACCTCCTCGTCGATGTGAACTCTTGGAGGAGATCAGCCTGTTATCCCCGGAGTACCTTTTATCCGTTGAGCGATAGCCCTTCCACGCGGGACTACCGGATCACTAGCACCTGCTTTCGCATCTGCTCGGCTCGTTTGCCTTGCAGTCAAGCACCCTTATGCGCTTACACTCTTCGGCCGGTTTCCATTCGGCCTGAGGGTACCTTCGTGCGCCTCCGTTACTCTTTGGGAGGCGACCGCCCCAGTCAAACTGCCCACCAGACATTGTCCCCCGGCCAGATTATGACCGTAGGTTAGGATTCCAATCAACATAGGGTGGTATTTCAAGGTTGTCTCCCCGTACGCCGGAACGCACGGATCAAAAACTCCCACCTATCCTACGCAATGTTAATCGAAACCCAATGCCAAGCTACAGTAAAGGTTCACGGGGTCTTTTCGTCCTACCGCGGGTAGCGCATGTCTTCACGCGCACCCCAATTTCGCTGGGTCTTCAGTTGAGACAGTGGGGAAGTCGTTACGCCATTCGTGCAGGTCGGAACTTACCCGACTAGGAATTTCGCTACCTTAGGACCGTTATAGTTACGGCCGCCGTTTACTGGGGCTTCAATTCAAAGCTTCGGTT
>Ga0210050_1001179_pt1 | contig 29419 bp, 29 predicted proteins | sample CryGey132114_all_FD_185463 | JGI IMG/M metagenome (GOLD analysis project Ga0210050, IMG submission 185463) | Groundwater microbial communities from aquifer - Crystal Geyser CG22_combo_CG10-13_8/21/14_all (SPAdes) (version 2) | ecosystem: Environmental > Aquatic > Deep subsurface > Groundwater ... | reverse complement strand
GTCTTTTCTTCCTTTAACAGCTCCAACACTACTTGTTTTTTGAACGCTGATGTATGCGTTCTGCGTATATTTCCCATATCCAAATATTACCTTAGGGTGTGGTCTGAAATATGGGGACAAGTATACAGACCTTTATTTCTTACCTCATTAACAATGATCGGGTAATTTGGAATTGCAATTGATACCAAATTCCAGAATTTTCTCGAATGGTTTAGTTCTTTTATATGGCAAAGTTCATGGACTATAATGTAATCTCTGACTTTAGGAGTAAGAAAAATTATTTTGTAGTTAAAATTCAAGTTACCTCTTTTAGAACAACTTCCCCAGAGTGTTTTTTGATTTTTAATTTTTATTTGGTTAAATTTATAGTTATAAAATTTAGCATTGAAATATTTAAGTCTTTTATTTACTAAATCTAACGCATCTTTTTTATAAACATTAAGACCATTCTTTTCAGTAGGTATTTGTTGCTTTTCATTCAATTTTTTAAAAAAATCTAGTTTGGAAATTATCCATTGAGATTTACTGATAAGATATTTTTCGATCTTGCTTTCTGAGAAATTCTTAGGAAGAGTAACAACAAAACTACCATCACAATAAACTGCCAATCGTAATCGCTTAGCTTTTGCGCTTCTTATGATTTTGTAGTCTACAACCTTATTGTGTAAGCAGGTTTGTCGGTTCATTAGAATTTTTTGATAACAATATCTACAAGTCGATTAAGAAACTTAGGAAAGTCTTGAACTTGAATTTTGTCTTTATAATCTCTCAAAATTAGCTCTTGAATTGTTTGTTTAACACCTTTCAGAAATTCTTCGCGCTTTGAAGAGTTCTGCCAGCCTTCATCAAGAATTCCTTCTAATCTCTTAGCCATGTCTTTGGAGAGAGAAATAATAATGGATTGATCAGTTTCAGGCATAAACTCCTGTGAAATAACAAGCAATCCATATTCTCTTAAATTGAGCCCCATCTCTTTTGCTTCATCAGATTTACTCTTAATATCATTCATAAGTTCGTAATAACGCTTTATTCTCTCTGATAAATCAATCTGATGTTGTTCGAATTCCTTACGAATAGCCGTTAATCTTTCACTGAATTTTTGGAAAACGGGATTTGTATCGATATTGATAGAAATTTCCTGCTTTAACATTTTCTCAAGATTGAGAGCTTTCTCCTCGTCATCCATTTTGTCCAAGCGTTCAAGTGTATAGATATCATTTATATTTAATTCTCTAAAACTTTTAGTGATACCTTCATAATCAAGGTTTTCCTGAATGAGCTTTTTGACTTTCTCACCATATTCGCCAAAAGTGGGAATAGCGCCATTTCTAAAGGCTTCCATTGCTTGCCCTTCAGATTTGAATTCATTAATGAAAGCAATATAAACACTAGTAGTCCATTCAAATGTTCTAATATATTGACCGAGAAATGGATCTGGGGATAAAACCTCAAATAGCAACTTAAGCCTTGAGTACTTGTCTGTGAAGTATCTTTGTTTACCTTCATTATCTATAAAGATTTTTAAACACGTTCTCAAATTTTCAATGGATGGATCTTCCTGATTTATGCCAACGAAAATATCTTTTATCTCACTTAAAACTTCTAAGAATTCTTCTTTGAGATGATCAAGATCAATCAAGGCTGAGTCAATAATGCTTTCGTCAAAATTTAGCGCATCATAAAGATTTCTAGTGATACCGTAATAATCTATAATTTTCCCACATCCTTTATTTGGATAGGTTCGATTTGTTCTGGCAATTGCCTGTAATAAATTGTGATCTCTTAATGGCTTATCTAAATACATTGCCTGCTCAATTGGAGCATCAAAACCAGTCAGTAGCATGTCGCAAACCAAAAGTAGTTTGAGTGAGCTCTTTGAATCTTTGAATGTTTCTATAATTTTTTCTCGTTGAGATTTTGTAGTGTTATATTTGCGCAATTTTTCTTGATCCTTATTTGGGTCGCCAGAAGAATAAACAACATCTGTCCAGTCACTAGGTAGTAGCTCATCAAACAATTCTTTATATTTTGCGGTGGACTCTCTGTCATAACAGACAACTTGAGCCTTAAATCCATTAGGTTCAATATAAAGTCTGTAGTGATCAGCAATATCCTGAGCTACTGCCTTCATGCGTTTATCTAATTTAATTAAAGCTTCTTTCTTGCCAAACCGCCTCATTACAAGCTGTTTTTGTTCCTCTGTCAGTTCTGTTGTCATTTCGTCAAACTGTTGATCAATTCTATCCTCATCAATAAAGAATTTCGATAATCGAGCTTCGTATGTAACTGGCAAAGTTGCACCGTCATCAATCGCCTGTTGAATAGAGTAATAATCCAAGTAGCGTTCACCTTCTTGACCAAAATTCCTATGAGTGTTGAGAGTTGCTTTATCAATAGGTGTTCCAGTAAAACCAAAGAAAAAGGCTTTACCCATTGAGTCTCGTAACTTAATAGCAGCAACTCCCTCATTTGTTCTGTGAGCTTCGTCAGAAAGAACAATAATATTTTCATTTGGATTCTCTAATCCTAGAGGAAGTTCATTGAACTTTTCGATAGTCGATATAAAAATGCCTCTTTCGTCACTAGTAATCTTTCTTTGTAAATCACGCATAGAAGTCACTCTAATAATATTTTTGCCTCCAGCGTTAACAAAAGTATCGTAAATCTGGTCATCAAGATCTATGCGGTCAACTAATACAAAAACTTTAGGGTTTTTAAGTTCTTTCGAAAATCTAAGTTTCCATGCAGTGAAGTACATTGTTAATGATTTTCCTGAACCCTGCGTATGCCAAATTAGACCTCGTCTTTTTTCGCCGTCCTGTACTCGTTCAAGGATCTTATTTGTAGCCCTCAATTGTTGATAGCGAGCCATTTTTTTGATCCGACCATCTTTAGTTTGTTCAAAAAGAATAAAGTTTTTGATAATATCCAACAACCTTTTTTTATCCAACAGCGCCACAAGGGTCATCTCAAGTTGGCCATCGAATTTTTCTTCAAGTTCTTCATCACGCCACTGGAGAAAATACTGATCTGGAGCATAGGTAGTGCCATAAACGGTCTTTAATCCATCTGTTGCAATATTGAACATGTTTGGCCAAAAGAGTTTCATAGCCACTCTCTCGTAACGCTTAATTTGACCAAGGGCATTCTCATAATTAACACTTGTTGAAGCTGTAGGACTTTTAGCCTCAATGTCTACAATTGGAATACCATTTAAAAAGATCAAAATATCGGTTCTGATATTTTCTAGATTACCTTCAAAATAGAATTGGTTGGTAACAACAAAATGATTTTTTTCGAAATTTTCATAATCAACAACCGAATAATCTTTCATTTTGCCTGTAATTGAATCCTTAATGTTTACACCATTTCTGAGAAGGTTTAAAAACCCTTCGTTGGAATCAACCTTTTTGATTTCTCTGATTACACTCTGCACCTCTGTGCCATCAGTAAGCTTGTTTATCTGTTTAATGGATTCAGCCAAATGTGGAGTAATTAGGTACTGATTTTCAAACTCACGCAAAAGCGCAAACTCTTTTGGCTTAATATATTCATAGTCTAGAGTTTCGGATAGAAACTTTAAAATATGGTTCTCAACTGTGTATTGTTCATTAAATTTCATATTTTATTTTTACCATTTACAGACCGAGACAAATTCGTAACCTAGTGAGGTCATCTCAAAAATTTCTGTTGTTCTTAATGCAAACTTATAGTTACCAACACTAATACCACTTCCAGCAGGCGACTGGCATAAACCTAGTCTAATTAAGTTTTCAATTATTAAATCAGCAACTTGTACTTCGATACTTAAAATTTTACAGATATTTTCCCTTCCGAACTGCAAATTCTTCCGTTTATCGTAGTCAGGAATTTGACTAGCTTCATTGTGCAGCTTATCAAGTAATCCGACCTCTACCGAAGAAAGTTCACTAAGTATTGCCACGTAATTTGGACTAATTTTCTTGTTTCCACTGATAGCATTGGCAAGCATATTAGCCCATTTGTCTTGCAAATCGCTGTCCTCTTCGAGGGAAGAATGTTCGAGTATGGGAACTAACACTTTAAGAGGAATTTGCTTCTTTTGAAGTCCGCTCTGCTCAATTTTTTTCTTTACTTTTTTTACAATATTTACCTGATTCTGCCATCTCCAAAATCTAACATTATCTGAAAGAATACCTCCTGCATCTCTTACGAAGTCAGGAATTACGGCATTAAAGAAACTCTGAACCTCCTCTTTTGAAGCTTCAACTTCTACCTCTTGTTTTATTACTGATCCTTTTGCTTTCATATTATTTCTTTTCTTGTATTATCTTCTGAATGCTAAACAATTTACTTGGGTCGTAAGAATTACAATCAATGCGATAAACTCCCCTTTTTGGATGCTGAACAAAAATTGTTCTAATAGGGTTTGAAAAATTATTGAGATCTTGAAAGTCTGAAATTACAACAACTTTATCGGCAAAAAACTCATTAATTCTATTAAAAATTTCCTCAGTTGTGGCAATTCTTTGAGATTTATACTCACTGTCGTTATAAATCCGTATTGAAAAGAGAGTAATTGAAGTAACGGAGAGTGAGATAAAAAAGATAAATAAAATTGACCCCATCCAAACAATCTGGCTGAAGTTAATGAGCAAAATAAATGAGATCAATGAAAGCGTCAGTAGGACAAATCCAAAGCCTATTGCAGTGATACTTTTAGGATATGTTGGCCATTGAATATTGGCTTTAAATTTTTCTGCTTCTTCACTACCTTTCTCAGCCAATAGTTTGTTGATTCGTTGGTTTATTTCATCTCTCTTTTTGTTGTAATTTGCGTTTTCCCAAGGAAAAATCATTATTGGATTAAGTAGTCTATTACGCGACACAAACACACCCAAAATAAGTCCTATCGAAAGTATTAATGCAACCAAACTTGACGCCCTATATACTGCCTCGTTAGCGGTAAAAAAGACTGCAAAGCTTTCATTAAGGGAATACTGGGAGATTGCAACAGCAACAGCAGCAATAAAGCCTATGTTTTGTAGCAAATCAGCTAGAAATGAGTTTTTATTCATATTACTTTATCTGAACTTTCTGATTAAAAATATCGTACATAAGCCCACTTTTCAGTTTTAAGAGGCTAACTTTCTTTTGATTGTTATATAGTATTTTTATATCAACGCTAGAAAGCATCTCAACTATCTTTTTTTGTTCTGATTTATTCGGTACCGCTATCAATTCTTTATGAACATTGTTTCTATTTAGAGTTGGGACACCCGTACCAGTCCCGTATCTTGATAGGTCAATGTGCTGAATTTTGTAGTAGGCAAATCTTTCTAAATTACGATGAAAATCTTTAATATAAAGCGTTGTATTAAGTGGCCAGAAATTATTTTCGACATAGAACACTTTTCCAAGGGTTCCACTTCTACCTGTAACAACACCTGGACCGCTCACTTTAAATTCATTATTTGTGTCTGTAATTCCATTTGAGGTAATTAAATCATATTCACCCTTTGTTCTTCTTTGAACAGGTAAATCAAAACCTCTTTGTAAAACTGCAAAATCCTCAAATTTCATTACTTCCCAATTTTCCGGGATTTCACCCAACTTTGTCTTTTTGAATTTTTTATGACCAATGCCTCTAGTGAGTAATTCATTCATCAAACCATTTTTTAATTCTTCAGATTTAAGAATTATCTGGTCAGTCTTTTGGATTGCTTCATCAATTGACGACAAGATATCAGCAATTTTCTTTTGAGCATTTATATCAGGTATTCCTATTTGAATACCTCTAAGGTCCGTGCTATTTATTGCTGTAAATGTAGACCCTTGTGATAACGTATGAAATTGCTGTGAGGCAAATTGTAACTGGTAGTTGAGATATTTTTGAGATACATCGGGTTCTGCCTTAATTCCACTTAATCCACGCCCAATACAAACATCTACAGGTGATATAAAAATATCTCCTACAGGTGCTCTAACAGTCATTAATGCTGTTCCAGCCTCAACGACTTTTGTAGGCTCAGTGGTGTATTGATTCGGGATTGCAACACCAAAGCTATCTATGTTTGAAGGTTTTCCTTGAAAGAATGGTACACCCTTTCCTTGATTGTTATATGACGATGAGGAAGGTGATTGTCCCATCGTTACAATTGAAACTTGGTCTAGTCGTTTTGTTTGCCATTTATTTGTCATATTCTAACTCCTTCATAAATTCACTAACTCTCTTATTTATTTCATCTCGCTCAGATTCAAGTGTTTTTAATTCTTGCCAAACTTTTTTAACATTAATTATTTCCTGTTCTTCGCTGGAATCAATGTATCGCCTTACATTAAGGTTAAAATCGTTTTCTTTAATCTCTGCTATATCCACAACACGAGCATATTTCTCTATATCTTCGTACTTGTCATAGGCTTTGATAATTTTGTCTATATCCTGCTTACGCAGAGTATTTTGATTTTTACCTTCAGAGTAGTCTTTTTCACCATCAATGATGAGAATTTTATTCTTTTTCTGATCCGGCTTATTGCGATTAAATATCAATATAGCTGCAGGTATACCGGTGCCATAAAATAACTTAGATGGAAGTGCTACCACAGCCTCAAGAAGATCGTTTTTGATAATTTGCTCTCTAATGCGCCCCTCACTTCCCCCACGAAATAAAACTCCATGAGGCAGTACTATTCCAGCCCTACCATTGGCATTCAGTGATTTGAGGATATGGAGAACAAAAGCGTAATCTGCATTTTTCTGTGGAGGTTGGTCATAGCCTTCGGTTCGGCCATATTTATCATTCTTAAATAGCTCAAACGCCCAATCTTTGATTGAGTAAGGTGGATTTGCTACTACAATGTCAAATGTTTGCAAATTACCCATGTTGGTAAGAAATTGCGGATTTGCTAGCGTATCGCCACGCCTAATATCAGAGCTATCGAGTCCATGCAAGAACATGTTGATCTTGGCAATGGCAAAGGTGCTTATATTTATCTCTTGTCCGTAAAAATAAAGTGTTCTGGCCACGTGTTCATCAGATTTATTTTTCAAATAGTTATATGCCTCGAGTAAGAAACCACCTGAACCAACAGCAGGGTCGTAAACGTGATCTTTTTTATGAGGTTTGACTATTCCGATGATAATTTGCTCAACTTCCCGAGGAGTATAGAACTCTCCTCCTTTTTTACCGGCGTCAGCTGCGAACTGCTTAATAAGATACTCATAAGCATCGCCCAGTAGGTCTGAACTAATATAGTTGCTTCCAAAGTTGTATTGAGAGAAGTGGTTGATTAGTTTCTGGATTGTTTCATTGGGGAAGCGATCTTTATTAGCAAAATCTAAATCATCAAATATTTTGTCAAGCTTGGGGCTGTTTACGTTAGTAATCTTGTCGAAAATATCGTTTAGTCTTTGGCCGATATTTTCTGACGTCTCAGCAATCACTGACCATGTACATTCTTTTGGTACCTGAAATCGGTGGTTGTAGTCAGCTTCAGCAAGAGTTTTATCATTATATTCGCTTAAAACCTTTTGATATTCTTCATCCCAAACATCACTGATTCTTTTATAAAATAGCAGGCCAAAAATATATTTCTTGTAATCTGAACTATCAATCTTTCCTCTTAGAATATCAGCCGATTTCCACAGAAATTGCTCAAGTTGGGCAAGGGTAAGTTTGCTACCCATTTCATCTGCTAAAGTTTGAATATCTTGTCTTCGGTATTTGCGGTCTTGCCGAGGACCAACCCTCATCGGTGTTATTTTCCCTGCCTTCTCCCAATTTCGAAGAGTATCGCGGTGAATTTTAAATAGCTTGGCAACCTCACCGATTGTGAGCAGATCTTCAGATGGAATAAATTGGTTTATTTTCATAATTAAAAACTGAATTGGGTACTAAGCCATGTTAATAGTGCATTGGTTGGTATAGCAACAGTTACTATGTCGGCAAGAAAAGATATATTGTCTTTGGCCTTCTGAAGTATGCCTGTATCCGGTTCTGATTTGGCCAATTGGCTCTTGATAGTTTCGATATCACTCTGAATAGAAATTTTCTCCTCATCCGTAAGTTCACCCAAAGCATTAACACGACGTCGAAGATCTTCGGCAAGACGATGCCCATCGGAGTATTTAGTATTGGAGATACTAGTAATTGAATTTTGGTTTCCAATGATAATGTTGTTGCCATTTCCACTGATGTCGCCAATACCAGCAAAAACGCTACTTTTATCAAATTTAGAACCGTGATCAAAGTATGCCAACCCTTCACGAGTAAGGCGATATTTATATGTTGGCTTAGCACCACCAAACTGTTTCTTCGCAAAATAATTTTCTATCGGTACTTCTTCCACGAAGCCGTTTTGGACAAGAAATGTAACATTCGAAGCTACTTGGTTTTCCTTTAAGCTTGGTTCAATCGTCTTAACCTCTTGAGCAAGATCGCGGATGCCAACCATTTGGGAACTACGACTACGAGCTTTAGTATGAATATTGTGGAGGGCAGTGAGAATGTGCTCACGAATCGTATCGTTGTCAATGTTTTTTATTGTCATTGCCTGTTAGTATATAAAAAATATCACTTTTTGTCAATACCAATGCTTCATAGGTGTTCATATGTTAGACAAAATTACGATAACCAAGAAAATATACTAATATGTCTTTTCTTCCTATCATGCTTTCCCATTATACGGGGTTAAAATCATCTGTCAAAAGGTGGGTTTTGACTCATACTTCGTAAAATCCTCCCCCGCCAACGGCGGGAGACTTTTGACAGACCACTTCGTTTGATTTTCACCCCATGCCCCTTTTTTTGCATGATAGGAACAAAAATCTATCTGCAAGTTATTAATTTTAATAGAAAGGGGGTGAGTCTGTCATGATCATTAAATTCCATGATTCAAAGAAGTCTATGGCTAATCCTGCTCATGTGTATGAGCTCTTACAGGAGTATTTTAGAACGCTTGATTCTATAGATAAAGATAAAGAACACTTTTTTGTTTTGCATCTAAATACTAGAAACAAGATCAAAGTTGTAGATCTGGTGAGTGTGGGAATTCTCAATCAATCGCTCGTACATCCAAGAGAGGTGTTTACCAGAGTGATTGCCAAAAGAACTCCAGCGATACTACTTGCTCACAATCATCCATCTGGTGAAACAAGTCCGTCTGCTGAAGATATACATATAACCAAGCGGTTGTATGAAGCCGGAAGGATTCTCTCAATAGATGTGCTTGACCACATCATTTTCACCGATAAGCAGTTCTATAGCTTTAGAGAACATGAGCTTATATAGCTCAACTCATTATTAATTTATATACCTAAAGGAGGTAACGACCATGAAATTACTTACGAAAGAATTAATAGCCCGATTTGAGGGTGTGGGTAGCCAAGAGGAGGTACAAGATCCGCTGGTTATTGCAAAGTTCTTCAATCCATCTGGAGCAGGTACTTGGCTTGCTACTGAATACGAGTCTGATTCAAAGATATTCTTTGGATTTGTATCGATATTTGGTGATTACAACGATGAATGGGGATACTTTTCTCTTGATGAGCTAGAAAGCTATGTTGGTAGATTTGGCTTAGGGATTGAAAGAGATAGGTATCTTACCGAGAAGAGAATGAGTGAGGTAATGCCAAGTGCGATACTTGAGTAAGTTATACTAATCCGTGGGTAGTGAAAGCTACCTGCGGATTTAGTTTCAGATTATTATTAATTGTTAAAGGATATAAAAATTATGATAAACCCATTACTAACCGAACCATTTGAAAGTGAGATTTTAGAGCTGATTGAAACGAGTGACGAGTTTACAACCAGTGACCTACAAGGCGTTGTTACCGTGCTGGTGAACAAGATTATGATTAAAGGTCACGAGATTCTGAAAGAATCAGAGTAAAGTCGCGTGAATAGAAAGCTCAGTGTCAGCCATGAACTGGGCTTTTTCTATGTATTTTTGTACAAACTCAAGTGTTTTTTTTGATTGGCAGACAAACACAATGTGCATGGTTGGTTGATCTTTAAAAAACTCAATATATTGATTAATTCTTGAACGAATGGCAAAACGTGGCGTGCCGTCTTTGATAATATCGCAAGTATAGTGTTGAAGTTTGCGATCTTTTATATAGACATAGGCAAAACGTGGCAGTAGTTCGCGAATGACAGAGTTTTTCTGGAAGTCCACCTGTGTATAGAATTTGAAGTCTTGCAAGTTTTGATCTAGTAGCTTGATGTAGATCTGTCCGATGAGTAAGCACTGATCAATAAAAGCTTGAGATCTTCTTTTTTCTTGATACAGTTTTCTCAAACTTTTCTTATCTGCTCCCTCGGCAGAGCTAAAAAACTTGATTCCGTTATTACTTGCAAAGTAGATGGCTGGTTTATTGATACCCGGTATTCTTTCGAAGATTTTGCCAGTGTAGTTTTTGGTAGTTAGATCTTTGAGCCAGAGGTTGATGTTTTTATAGTCTTTATTGTTGAGTAGTGTTTGAATTTGGATACGATTGAGGAATCTGAATCTATAGAGAAGGAGAAGTATTTCTTTTTGTTTATTTGTAATTGTAGGAAGTAGCATATGTTATTGGTACCCACCTATATTCCTCCCATATATGTGAGGAAATAAGTTTCTTTCTTATTTATAAGAATAAAGAGACTACATATTTATGCTAATAATAGCATATTAAAGGCTAAAGTAAATAATAAAAGCCCTAGTCGGCTAGGGTGATTTGATCTCTATATAGTGGTAGTATTCATTGCTTCTAACGAGACGAGCTAGAAGCGCACCTTTCCAATCTCGCAGCATCTCCTTATAAGTCCTAGTAGTATTGCCAACAGGCAAATTTATTTTGTATTCGTTCTCTGGAACGGCGCTATCGTAGACTAAAAACTCCTCAGTATCATTGTCGTATCCCCAGACTGTAATCCAATGCCCCATAATCAATCCCTGCAATTTGTTATATCTATTGTTTGAGAGATAGCCATTTCCGATGGATAGCATCGCGGGGTTTCCCTTTAGCAGCAAATCTTTTAAAAGGTTAATTTTTTCGTTATCAGATAAATGTATTGCTGACTTTGGGGTTGCCTTTATTCCGTATTTCGAAAGTATTCTTGGGTAATAATCTCTTCCAAAGGTGATACCGGATAAGCGCCCAAGAAGAGACGGGTGGTATTCTTTTGGGTGATTTGTTTTATCTAACCCCATTGAACTTAATATTCCCTTTACAGCATATGCACCACAGTGACTTAGACCTTGCTTTAAATATTCTGCAGGTTTATTTTTTAAACTATATTTATCTGGTCGGTTATCCATACCTACATTGTACCGTTAATTTTTCATCTGCTCAAAAAAGTTTTCACCAGTCGATATTTCATGTTTTTGCTTAGTTTGGTTTTTAACTTTCTCGGTTACTTTTGCTTGTTCAGTCTTTGGTCTTTCCTGCCCATACATTTTTTGTGAGTGGGTGGTCACCTCTGCCCTAGTATCTTGGCTATCCTCAACAACAAAATTATCTATTTCTCCACTAAAAGTTGCCTGAGGTTGCAGTGCATTAATCTTCATATAAAAGTTGTACGAGGGTAGATTGGGAATTTGGCCAACTTCTACCTCTGGGGAAAAGACTGGTAGTAGTTTGATTTCATCTTTTGGACTATTGGTTCTAAAGCAGATAATGGTACCGGTGTTTCCGATGATAGTTTCAAGCAGCTCATCTTCAATCTGTACTGTGTTTTGGTGTGCCAAGATTACACTGAGTCGATACTTTCGTGCCTCAGAGAGAATCTGTGCAAATGACATAGTAGCAAAGTTTTGAAACTCATCGATATATAAGAAAAAGTCTGGCCGTTTGTTCTCTGCAACATGTACTCTTCTAAGCGCTGTAAGCTGTATTTTGGCAGTAAAAAGCCCGCCAAGGAAATAGGCTGTGTCTTCCTCCTATCTTTCCTTTTGAGAGGTTGCAGATGAGGATTTTTTTGTGGTTCATGATCTTTTCAAAATCAAGTTTGCTTTCACTTTGATTCAAGATGTTGCGCGTCATGCTTGTGGTTAAAAATCTACCGAGTTTATTGGTAATCGGTGAGATCTGTTCTGCCTTTTGAAAGCTTCCGAGCTTTTCAAACTCATTTTTCCAGAAAGCCTTAAGAACCTCATCTTTGAGCTCACTAGTCACTTTTTTACGGTAGCTCATGTTTGTCAAAAGATCATAGATTGTAAAAAGTGTTGGTTTTTCTTGTTCAAGTGCAGTCAAGATAACATTCCTCAAAATGTGTTCCATCCTTGGGCCAGAATAGCGAGGATCGTACAATTTGTGGAAAATTGATATCAGAGTGGAGGTAATAAAGTCTTTTTCTCGTTGGAGTTCTACTTCCGATAGTCCTTCTGGAATCTCAAGTACATTGAGTCCAATGGGAAACTCGATATCATACGGATTAAAGTACACCACATCTTTGATTCGCTCTTTTGGGATAACTCCAAGTAGTTTCTCTACCAGATCACCATGTGGATCAATCACTGCAAGACCATTTCCATTTACCATATCTTGATAGATCATGTGAGTTAAGAGTGTTGTTTTACCGGTACCTGTTGCACCGATAATGTAGGCATGTCGCCTTCGCTCTTCAAGTGTCAGTCCGATATCTGTGGTAGTCTCCCCATATGTATTGTGGGCAAAGATGATATCAAATTGATTGTCCTCCTGTTTGAAACTCAGAGGGGAAGGAAGTTTTGGACTTTTGTTCTGCACGATATCTTCGGTTTTTGTGGTTGTCGTATATGGCAAATGATAGAGGGAAGACAACTCGGAGACTGACAGTATGGGATTGTCGGAAAAGGAAAGCAATCTTTTTTTCAGTTTCAAGTTCATATATCTGTTCACGATCTTCAGTCCGAAAACTGAAAGGAACGGCTGCCGTATCTTGAGTTTTTGTTGGGGAGTCGAGAAAGTGTCAAGGGACGATTGAAGCCCTTTCAGTCTGCTTTTTATACTTACTTTGTCCGGCGAGATGATAACCAATCGTACCGCCACTTCAAAAAGCGGCTGGGAAATCTTCCCTCCAATTTCTTTGTGTATTTGCTGTTGGAACATACCAGTCTCCGACATCCGTTCATTTTTGGGGTGACTGATAAAGTCCATAATAAATGTAACAATGTCGTGGGCGATATTTCTGTTCAATTCGTCTGACAGGGCTTTGTTTTTCAAAAGAAGCCGATGAAGATTTCCAGTATATGAGAGGACTGATGAGTGAGTGGTTTCGGTGACCGGTGTACAGACCATATGGAGTGCTACCAGTTCTCCTATTTCGAGTTTGGTCATTGAGGCGGTGATATATGCAATCGGATCATACTCCTGCAAGACGGATTGTTCCTGAAGAGGATAGATATATTTTCGAGTGAGCTTGAGTTCTCTGATCGTTACATCCTCCGGTTTTTCGAATAAGTAATCTTTCACTTCCCGAATCTCTATTCCAGTGAGATAGGCAAGTAGTTGTTTCCTGATAACGGATGTGTCTTCTCTTGGAACTCGAAGAATGTACCTTATGCCGTCTTCTTTTGTGGAAACAAGTTCGCAACTTATAGTGCGTTTTACATTCACAAATGACCCAAACAGCGGAAGCGGTTCACAGACAGAGTGCAGAACGCTAAAAAGCTGCTTTGTGGAAAATGCGCTCTTTACCGAATCGGCGGTTGGCCGGATCTCAAGAAATGTATACGTTGCATCAAGCTGAGTTTTGATTTTGAGATACTGTATGTAGAGCCATAATGCAACAATCAAAAATAGACATAAAATAATGGTATTAGTCCATTGAGAATGATTAAAGAGAGGAATTAAATAAGAAGGAAGGACGTCATTTAGATTGATATTATGATCCATATAGGTCAAGTAATTTTGAGCTGAAGTATAACAGAGCCTATAGAAAATGTGAAGCTATTCATCGGTATTACAATTTGAAATGACAGTAACGGGAGTTACATAATAATAAGTTCAATCAAAATGTTAGAATTATAGTATGAACAAGAAACTATGGTATATTCAGCAACTTGATTTATTTAAGGGGTTTGCGAAAGAGAATCTTCATACTATTGAGTCACTTTTTTCAATGAAAGAGTATTGCAAAAGAGAAGTAATTTTTGAGCCAGGAGACAAAGATAAAGTGTTTATTGTTAAAACTGGTCAGGTGGAATTGTATCAATTAACCCCTTCTGGTAAGAAGACAATCATTGAACGGCTACTGCCCGGGAGCTTTTTTGGTGATTTGGGTACAGAAGGAGAATCAGAATTGTTCGTTGAAGCTACAACTGACTCATATGTATGTTCACTTCATAAAGACAGGTTTTTTACATTAGTGAGCCAGTACCCGGAACTGTCAGAGAAACTCATGAAGCAGTTATTCAATAGACTTGTACACGTTGAAAAACGCATGTCATCGGTTGCTGCAGATAGTGCCTTTCAACGGTTAATCAAACTTTTTCTCAACCTCGGAAAAGAAAAGGAAGAAGATTATATGGAAGTTTCTGAAAAATTTACTCATGAGCAACTTGCTCAAATGCTTGGTATCAGCCGTCAAACCGTGACAACGATCATCAATCAACTGGAGAAAAAAGGACTAATCAAACGTAAGGGTAGGTCAATTCAATTCAGCTCTGCTCAATTGAAGCAATTTACTTCATAATTGTCTACTTTGTCCGACACGCGACAGATTTTTCAAGAAACGTATCTTATCATGAAACAATGAAAGGTATCACTGTTTGTTGCGATGGAGAAAAGTCTTTTATTGAGGAACTTTCGTTTTTAACCACGAAGAAGAAAAATCATATAAGAAAAAAGAGCGTAAAACCTCTGGGGAAGAAATTATTTAATAGTACAATGAAACCATTAAAGGTTGAAAGGAGGTGAACATATGGGAAATCAAAAAATACTTTTTTCTCTTTTTGGAGCAATTATTGTTGCTGTTGTTGGGTTTACTTTCTTAAAAGGGAGCAGTGATGAATCACCGCAACAGAATATCCAAAATACGGAAGTATCAGAATCTTCTGCCGATGTTCAGGAAAAAGTTGAATCGTCAGAATCAGGACTTGAAGATCGGTATGTAACGTATTCTCCTGAGAACTTGAGCGTAGCAACTGAAAATGATGGCCGTGCTGTCATTTTCTTTGCAGCCTCATGGTGTCCGTCGTGTAAAGAGGCAGAAAAGGATTTTCAGGCAAATTTTGAAAAAGTACCTGAAGATGTAACTATTCTTAAGACTGATTACGATACGGCAACTGATTTGAAAGCAAAGTATAGTATTACTATGCAAGATACATTTGTCCAGGTAGACAAAAATGGGGATGAAATAACAAAGTGGAATAGTGGTGGTGAAGGAATTAAAACTTTGCTTGCAAATATTGAGTAACTTATGAAACCGTTTAATATATTAATTGCCTTGTCCTTAATTGTAATCTTTGGCGGCTTTGTTTTCTTTAGAGATGGGTTTAACAAAATCCAATCAAAGCCGTCTGAGGAATCCGAGTTGCGCATGGATATGTTGAGTTACCTTGATTATTCTGACGTGACACTGGCTAATGCACAAAAGAAAGGTAAGTCCGTTCTATTTTTCGCCGCCACTAAGTGGTGCCAGACATGCTCAGAGTTGGAAAAAGAGATTATTGAAAGAAACACAGAGATACCGAAAGATGTGACTATCATTAAAGTTGACTATGACAATGATAAAGTTATGAACCGAAAGTATGGAGTGACCAGTCAGCATACGTTAATAGTGCTAGATCAAAACGGTAAGGAACTCAAACGCTGGGTGGGTGGTGGTTTTGATACACTGTTACAACAAATAGAAGAAATATAATATGTTATTTTTAATACCTATCGCTTTTATATCTGGCGTTTTAACTGTTTTCTCGCCGTGCGTGTTACCAATTTTGCCAATTATTTTAGCAAGTGGGATAGATGGAAATACCAGAAGAATCAAAGGCATGATTGCAGGATTGGTAGTGAGTTTTACCATTGCTTCTTTATTGCTGGCGACTGTGGTAAGAGTCTTAGGAATTCCGGCTGATACGGTAAGACTATTTGCAGTTGGACTACTCATCGTCTTTGGCCTCAGTCTTGTTTTACCAAAGCTATGGGAAAGAGCTCAAGCTTGGATTGAAAAATACTGGCGTTTCCAGCCGTCTCAAAATAAAAACAGTGGGTTCGGTGGTGGCTTTATCACCGGAGTGAGTTTAGGAATCGTCTGGACTCCTTGCATTGGCCCTGTGGTTGCGGCAGTGGCTACATTGGCTGCCGTCAGTTCGTTTTCGCTTTCGGCCGTATTTATCGCTCTAGCATACGCGATTGGGACCGGAGTACCTCTCTATATCATTGCTAAAGGAGGGAGTGCTGTTTCTCAGAAATTAACGTTCTTCAAAAAAGAAAACCAGAAGATCAGACAATTATTTGGACTTATCATTTTAGCTACAGCCTTATTTATCTGGACTGGAGCGGATCGTACATTACAAGCATGGACTTTATCCAATCTTCCTGAATCCTGGACACAAATTACTACTACGTTTGAAAAACGAGTCAATGTTGATTCAGAACTTGCGAAATTGAAAGGAGGTACTCAGTTGCAAAAATCTAAAAAGGGAGAAACAGTTGTCAGAGACGTTGATTTGCAAAATGATTTTACTGGAGCTAAGGTTGCTAAAGAAGATCTATTGCAAGGTTGTTTTGGCGGGAAAGATTGTATTCCATCAATTGACAACCCAAAGTTTGAAAAGGCACAAGATGTAACTTGGTTACAAGACGAAGACGTTGTTTTTGCAGTTGATTATAAAGGGGTAAAGCGAGCGTATCCGCAGCGGATTATGAACTGGCATGAAATCGTGAATGATAGCATTGGAGGCACTCCTGTTGCTATCACGTTCTGCCCTCTTTGTGGTTCAGCTCTGGCATTTGAGCGGACAGTCGATGAAGTAATAACAGAATTTGGTGTATCAGGAAAGCTTCATAACAGCGATCTTGTCATGTACGACCGGTATGAAGGAAATCTCTGGCAGCAGATAACTGGAGAAGCAATTGTTGGTAAAGCTGCAAAGAGAAATGAGAAATTAAAACAGATACCAATTATCACAACTCCGTGGGGTGAATGGAAAAAAGAACATCCAAATACAGAAGTGTTATCACGAGATACTGGTCATGTAAGAGATTATGACGCATATCCTTATGGAACGTATGAACAAGATGATGAATTATATTTTGGCGTAAAAAACCTCGATAAAAAATTGCCGATTAAAACAGTTGTATATGGCATAGAAGTTAATAGTGCTTCTAAAGCCTATCCTGAGAATGTATTTGACCAGCAACCAGTCATTACAGATACCGTTGGCGGTACACCAGTACAGCTTGAGAAAACAGGTGAAGGAAAAATAGCAGTTACTAATCTTCAAACACATGAGGAAATTGTTCCAATTCGTCTCTTCTGGTTTGCTTGGGCGTCATTTCATCCTGATACAGAATTGTATAGTATTAATTAACATGTTACAGAAATATAAGATCAAGCATATTTTACTAACCTTTTGGATTGTTTTGACTGCCGTTTCCCTCTATAAACTTTTTTCATCTGGAATTCCGCTCAACGAATATCCGTCGACAATTGCTAAAACGGTATCAGCATATGGTATTTGGGCTCCGGTCATTTTTATAGCATTATTTGCAATTCGTCCGCTCATATTTTTCCCGGCTACCCTTCTAAGTCTATCGGCGGGTGCTTTATTTGGCCCTTTTCAAGCTGTACTCATTTTGATTATTGCTGAAAATCTAAGTTCCCTGGTGTCTTATACAGTAGGAAAATATTTTGGAGCGGATATTGTCAAAATATTTGATAAAAAAGAAACATTTATAGCTAAATTTGAAGATTATATTCAGGATAACGGGTTTGTTTCAATACTTATGCTTCGATTATTGTACGCTCCGTTTGATTTAGTCGGATACTTTGCTGGAGCAAGTAGTATTTCATATAAATCATTTGCTTTTGCAACACTCATTGGCATATTACCGGGGCTTATTACTTCTGCTTTTCTTGGCGGTTCAGTTTATAATCCGGCGAATCTTATTATTTCGGCATCGTTTTTTATAGTAGGTTTAGTAATTTCAAAATTTATCAAAAAGAATAAGTCATATGTCAAAATCTATAATTGAGCACGATTATATTGTTATAGGGGCAGGTTCCGGTGGATTATTGGTTGCCGTTGGTTTACTCAAACTCGGTAAAGATGTTATTGTTGTTTCGGAAAATGTTGGCGGAGATTGTACACATTATGGCTGTGTACCTTCGAAAACATTGTTACATTTAGCAAAAGGGTATCATTCAGAACGCGACTTGAATAAAAAAGAGTCACTTAAAAGGCAAGCACTTCAAACAGTACGGGATATGATCCAATCATTTACTACAGAAGAAGAAAAAATCATACCGGAGAATCGGTATATTCAAGGCAAAGCACAATTTATCACTACAGATTGTATTACTGTATTATCTAACGATAAACAGCTAGACGTGAAAGCAAAAAAGAGGATTATTATTGCAACAGGAAGCAGTACCTTAAGAATTAAAATTCCTGGTGTACCAAATGAGAAACTGATAACAAACGAGGAATTTTTTTCTTTGAATTCTCTTCCGAAATCTATTTCTATAATTGGCGGAGGCCCAGTTGGTGCGGAATTTGCAACAGCATGTGCTGCATTTGGCATTGAAACACATCTTATTTCTCGAAGCTATCTTGACAAGGAACCAAAAGTTCTTTCTGTAAAAAGTTTAGATTTATTACAACAATCCGGTGTAAAATACCATGCCGCGCGACCTGATTCATTAAAGAACGGAATATTACAATTGGATGATGGTTCAGAAATAAAGGAAACAGAGTATTACCTTCTTGCACTGGGCAGAAAACCAAACATGGCCCTTAATTTAGAAAAGGCGCAAGTAGAATATAATGAAACAGGAATTATTGTGAATAAGAATCTAACTACGACAAATTCTCACATCTTTGCCATTGGCGATTGTACCCAGAGCCCACAATTTACACACCTTGCGGCAAATCACGGGAAATTTGTATTAAAAAAACTATTAATACCTTTTGTACAAAGAAGAGAAAGGGCTCTACCGCATGTTACATTTGTTAACCCTCCGATTGCATCAGTTGGCTATATAAGGGAAACTGCACATGCTCATATTTTTGAACTGGATTTCTCCGCATTAGACAGAGCACGAACCAATTTTGACAGCAATTCTTTCGGTATAGTGTCTGTAAATATGGTAAGTGGACACTTATTAGGGGTATCTTTAATTGGAGATTTCAGTGAAGAGCTTATCAATGTATTTACTTTGATGATCGATGAGCAAATCAGTATCTTATCCATGTCTGATTTTATTTCACCCTATCCGACATACGGCAATATATTTCATACATTAAGTCGTGATTACTTATCATTTATGTCCGCACATTGGAAATCTCATCCGATAGGTTCAATAAAGCAAATAATACGTTATATTTATTCTTAATACCTATGCATAATAAAAACCTGAAGAATAGCAAAGATACTCCGGTAATTATTATCATTATGGGAATAACAGGAGATCTCGCTGATAGAAAAATTATACCTGCATTGTGGCACTTATTTACTCATAACTACCTACCGCGAAAAACGGTAATAATCGGCATTGCACGACGCAAATTGTCTTCTCAAGATATTCAAAATATTGTTAAAGATTCACTAAAGAAGCAGAATGATTTTGATAAACAATCAAAATTATTGGCAAAGTTTGTTAGCATGTTTACTTATATCTCCGGAAATTTTGAAAACATTGATGCGTTTAATACACTAAAAATTATAATTAATAAAAATGAAAAGAAATGGAAAAAATCCTCGAATAAAATATTCTATCTGGCAGTGCCTCCCACTCATTACCAGCATATTTTTCAGAATATAGCAGAGGTGGGTCTTAATAAAGAAACAAATTCCTGGAGCCGTTTATTAATCGAAAAACCGTTTGGTACTGATCTACAAAGTTCGACAAAATTACAATCTTTACTTTTACAGTATTTCGTTGAAGAGCAAATATACCGCATTGATCACTACTTATTTAAAGAAATAATCCAGGGAATAGAAAATATAAGGTTTTCCAACAATCTGTTTGATCGTATCTGGGAAAACACAGCTATTGACCGCATTGATATACGACTTAATGAATCTATCGGTGTAGAAGAAAGAGGCGAATTTTATGACAGTATCGGGGCGTTACGTGATATTGGGCAGAATCATGTTCTATCTATGCTTGCCTCTATAACAATGGATTACCCGGAACTTACTACATCAAACTCAGTTCGAGAAAACCGTACTAAGGTATTGAAGACTCTTAAGCCTTGGTCCCGAGACTCTATTCGTGAAAATACATATAGAGCACAGTATCTACGCTATTCTGAAATATCTGGAGTAACAAATGCTTCTCAAACTGAAACATATTTTGCAGTTCAAACAGAACTTCTTCATCCGAAATGGAAAGGAGTTCCTATTTATATGGAGGGTGGAAAACGATTGTCTGCGACCAATAAAGAAATAATAGTAACACTGAAGCATCCCAAAATATGTCATTTGTGCAGAATTGGTAAACATGACCCAAACCGTATTATATTTAGATTAGATCCAAACGATGAAATAATAATTGAGTTTTCTGCAAAGAAACCCGGACTTGAACATATACTTGAACGGAGAACATTTTCATTTTTCCTGTATGAGAAAGAAACCAAAAACCAGTATGTAGAAGAGTATGCAAAAGTATTATATTCGGCTTTACATAGTAATCAATCTCTTTTTGCTTCAGCTGCAGAAATTGAAGTCATGTGGAATTTTGCAGATCCGATTCTCAAGGGGTGGAAGGAGAATATAACACCGTTACAAAATTATAAACAAGAAACAACGCCGAATTATTTTAAGTAGTATTACTCTTATTAATTTTTTAACTTAATTCATATGGTTGAACAAAGTACTAACCCTATAATCTTTTATGGTGCATCATATTGTGGCGATTGCAGGCGGGCTAAAGAACATTTAGATTCATTGGGTTGTGAGTATACTTATATTGACTTAGAAGAACATCCGGAAGCAGCTGAGAAAGTTATGGAGATTAACAAAGGATATCAGTCTATACCGACTATTATATTTCCCGATGGAAAAGTCTTGATTGAACCTTCTAATGAGGAATTAGATGAAGCAATCAATAGATTAAAAAAAGATAATATTATTATTTATCATAAATTGACAGAAATACAACGTAAGAGTTGACCTTTATAAATTTCAAATGGTTATGGATATTTCATCTGTAAGTGTTGAACAAATGAGGCAAGTTGATCGTGTTGCTGTCGAAGATTTTGGTTTGCAAATTCTTATGATGATGGAAAATGCCTCAATATATACCGCGTCACTTGCTCAAAGAATGCTTAATAATACTGTGAAAAATAAAAAAATCCTTATTCTTGCCCACAAAGGGAATAATGGAGGAGATGGACTGGGTGCTGCGCGGCATCTCGCAAATAAAGGAGCTGAAATAACCGTTGTCCTGACATGTACTCCCAATGAATTGACGTCAGAAGGAATGAACCAGTATAGAATCCTTCATCGTAGCGGTATCCCTATCATTGAGCTTGATACTCTAAACATGAGTACCGTTAAAACATTGATTTCAACGTCGGATTTAATAGTAGATGCTCTTCTCGGATATAATATCAAAGGAGCACCACGTTCTCCGATTGATTTGATAATTTCAGCCATTAACAGTTCACCTGTACAGACTCTTTCTATAGATATCCCGAGCGGACTTGATGGAGATACTGGGCTACCACACCGGCCGACAGTTAAAGCCACCGCTACTTTAACACTTGCTATGCCTAAAAAGGGCCTATTACTGCTGTCTGCTCAAAAGTATATCGGAGAGTTATGGGTTGCTGATCTATCAATTCCGCAAAGTGTTTATCAAAAGCTCAACATTGCCGCCAATAATGTCTTTGAAGAAAATTCGTTATATAAAATTCAACTATAACACCGTGCTTAAATTTTCTCATCAACAATGAATCTGTGTTATAAATTTATTTTTTTCTATGCAAAAACCGATTCTATTCCTAATTGATCTTGATAATACGCTTCTTAATAATGATCTTATAAAAAATGAAATTAAAAGATCGTTAACCCAAGTGCTTGGGAGTGCGGAAGCTGAACATTTTTGGAAGCATCATGATGACTTTAGAAATAAACATAACCTTGTAAACTTTCCATATATTATTCGCAAATACTGTTCAGAAAAGCATAAGGATACCTGCGATTTTACCCTTGAATCAATATTTAAGAAAATAGATTTCCAAAAGGCTCTTTATCCAAAAGCCAAAGAGGTCATTGTATATCTTAAAAAATTTGGAAAAGTAATACTTTTTACAGAAGGCGACCCTGTTTACCAAAAAATGAAAATTGAAAAATCCACTATTGGATCAATGGTCGATGTAATACTCCTTTTTCCGCACAAGTTGGAACATTTAGATCAGATTGTTAAAAAATATAAAGATTTTGATATAGAAGTGATCGATGATCGGTCTACTACACTGATGACGATCAAAAATAAATATCCCCAAATCCATATTATTGAGGTTTGTCAGGGTCATTACTCAACAGTAGATCATAAGGCTCATCCCGTGCTTGACAAAACTATTGAATCCATTTCTGAGTTGCTAAATGATACATTTGATAGAAAACTATAATTTCTGATACAAAATTGTATAGCCTGTAAATATGTCGTCTAACTGACTGATATTGTTTTTATAAATCAGATACAATGAAAATTATTAAATCTAAGAGGGGAGGTGAACAAAATGGATAGCAATCAATTAAAATGCCCGACGTGTGGAGCTCAGTCTACTTCTCAAGAAGAGCTGGATTCGCACGCGAAACAAATGCATAGTAAAACAGAGAAGCACAAAGAAGAGCATGCTATAAATTGTTCCAAGTGTGGGATGAAAATAAATGCGTCTGATAAAGTGGGCGCGCATAGTTGTGCGACATGCTAAGATTCAATAAAGGTTTATGAAAAAGTACGATGTTTTAGTTATCGGTGCAGGTGCAGGACTTGAGGTGGTCTCTTTTGCTGCTGATAAAGGAATGTCTGTTGCGATAATTGAAGAAGGTCCGCTGGGTGGAACATGTTTAAATCGAGGTTGTATTCCTTCTAAAATATTAATCCATTCAGCGGATGTGGTTGAAACGATTAAAAATAGTGAGAAGTTTGGAGTCAAAAGCACTATAGAAAAGATAGATTTTGCTTCGATTGTCAAAAGGGTGAATGAGATTGTTGATACAGATGCAGGTAATATTGAAAAATCTATTAAAGAGAGTGAAAATCCGACTCTCTATAAAATGCATGGTAAATTTATCGGACCAAAACAAATGCAAGTTGGAGATCCTTCAGCAGGCTCAGGACAAGTGGAACAAATAGAAGCAGAAAAAGTATTTATTGTCGGAGGAACAAGACCAACAATTCCGCCAATTCCAGGTTTAGAGACGACACCATATCTTGATAGCACAAAAGCTCTAAGACTAGAAAAACAGCCAGAACATTTAATAGTTATAGGTGGTGGATATATTGCGGCAGAGCTTGCCCATTTTTATGGAACATTGGGAACAAAGATAACTATTTTGGTTCGGGGCAATCATATGCTAAGCGATGAGGATGAAGAAATAGCGGATTGGTTTACAAAGGAATTTTCAAATAAGTATGAAATTCTATTTAACACGCAAGCAGAATCAGTTTCCTATCAAAACGACAAGTTTACAATTACCCTAAAAGAAAGTGAGAAAAAACTGGAGAGCGATCAATTGCTTGTTGTTACCGGTAGAGTCCCGAATACGGACATCTTAGATGTTAAGGCAACAGGAGTTGCAGTAGATGACAAAGGATATATTAAGGTTAATGAATATCTTGAAACAAATGTTGAGGGTATATGGGCGTTTGGAGACATACTTGGTATCTTGCCATTTCGGCACACTGCCAATGATCAAGCAGGAATTTCTCTAAGAAATGCATTTACGGATAAAAAGGTGCCCTTTGACCCATTCGCGATTGGTCATGCGGTTTTTTCTTCTCCACAAGTTGCGGGAGTTGGTAAAACAGAACAACAGCTGAAAAAAGAAGGTATTACATATAAAGTTGGAAGAGCAGAACTGAAAGATACCGGTATGGGTGGAGCTTTACAGGAAAATGGGTTAGTCAAAGTTTTAGCTGATGATACAGGCCAAAAAATTTTAGGGGTTCATATTATTGGCCCACAAGCTTCGATACTGATTCACGAAGCAATTGTTGCCATGAAGTCATCCAGCAATGTGAGTGCAATTACAAACTCTGTTTATATCCATCCGGCCTTACCAGAATGGTTACAAAGAGCATTTTTTGCTATTGAATGATTCAAAAATTTCACAATGAAAACAACTGATTTTACAAAAAATAACTTAGATAAGGCCAATTCTCCGTATCTAAGACAGCATCAAAATAATCCTATCCATTGGCAGGAGTGGCATAAGGAGGTTTTGACTTATGCCCAAAAAGGAGACAAGCCTATTTTTGTCTCGGTGGGTTATGCGACTTGCCACTGGTGTCATGTCATGGCAAAGGAGGCTTTTGCTGATTCATCGGTTGCTGACTATTTAAATAAACACTTCGTCTCGATTAAAGTAGACAGGGAGCAACGCCCGGATATAGACCAGCATTTCATGAATTTTCTAACTAAAACACAAGGTGGCGGTGGTTGGCCAATGAACGTTATTTTAACACCTGGCCAGAAACCCTTTTTTGCTGGAACGTATTTTCCACCAGTATCCGCTTACGGTCGTCCTGGATTTAAACAAGTGCTTGGAAAAGTTTATGATTGGTACCAAAAGAATTATCAAAACATAAAATCATATGTTCCGACCAATAATTATGGCACCGAGGAGCAGAGTGAACAGGTGTTGTTGGAAAAGATTAAAGATGGGTTTGACAGCGAATATGGAGGATGGGGCGATAACGTTAAATTTCCTTCCTATAACACTTTAATATTTTTACTGAATTACTTTCAGGAACATCCTTCAAAAGATACTAAGAATATGATAACTCAAACCTTGGACAGAATGGCTAAGGGAGGTTTGTATGATCATCTTCAAGGAGGATTTTTTAGGTACTGCGTTGACAGGCAGTGGAGAATACCCCACTTTGAGAAGATGCTCTATGACCAGGCCATGTTGCTTTGGGTTTACTCCTTGGGCTATAAGATTTTCGGAGAAAGTTTATACAAAGAGGTGGTCAAAGGAATAGTGACTAGTTTAGATAATGTTTTTGCAAGTAACGATTTATATTATTCGGCGACCGATGCCGATACTAATCACAAAGAAGGAGAAACCTATCTTTGGAGCCAAGATGAACTTAAGGAGATTTTATCTGAAACAGAGTGGCAAGATTTCAAAGATGTGTATGATCTATCGGAAGGAAATAAATTAGAAAGAAAACTACATTTGGTTAAAAAAACTAACAAATTCCTGCCAGACATAGAACGGAAACTACTGGCAATAAGAAACAAGAGGGCTCAACCTGATAAAGACCGGAAAATTATTACCAGTTGGAACGCCCTTTTGGGAATTGCTTTTTTAATTGCCGGCAGATATTTTAAAAATGATTCCTATAAAAAGCGTGGGTTAAACTTATACCAAAGATTAATTACAGCTCACTGGAATGATAAAACACTTGCCCACAGTTCTTTTGAAGATCATTTACAAAAAACACCCTTTTTAGAAGATTACGCCTCAACTTTACTGCTTTCGACTTATGTGTATGAGGAGGATTTTACTAATTTGGAGACAGCTAAAAAATTGCGTTCTAAACTAATGGATTATTTTAAAGAAGGAAAATGGATGGAAAATGTTGAAGCTGAGGATTTTAAGCCAATAACAGCTTCTTTTGCTGATCATCCGACCCCATCCAGTATTTCTCTGGCGGAAGAAGCTTTAAGAAGGTCAAGTTTAATTTTGGGGGAAGTTGATGAAAGGAATTTGAAATATAAAACTCCTCTATCCAGTGATTTTTATAACTCGGTGGTTTTTTATAAGTTAGGAAATTTTCATGTGATTCATTCTCAAGAGAGATTAGATTACTCGAGTTTGCCCGTTAACAGCATTCAACTGAAAGGGCATGAGTATCAGGATTGTTACAAGATGGAGTGCCAACGATTCGAGAATCAAAAGAGTTTGCTTGACGAATTAAACAAAAGGTCATTTTTTGCAATTAAATAAATTATGTACGACGAAAATAAACTATTACGTTTTAGAAAACAAAAAGATGACGCTTGGAAACATGCTGCAAGCTCACCCTTAACTGAGGAGCAGAAGAAAAGTTTTAAGGGTTTGAATTATTTTCCTCCAAATCCCAACCTCTCTTTTGAACTAAGTCTTGATAGGAATATACCAAACGTTGATTCTCAAGTAGTAATTAAAACTACTGGTGGAGATGAACAAATTTATCTTAAAGCGGGGAAAGTAAAGTTTACTATTGCTGAAAAAGAGGTTGAAGCACTCGTATTTGAAGATCTCGAACAAGAGCAATTTCAGTATTATCTACTTTTCAGAGACCAAACTACTGGTAAAGAAACATATAAAAATGGCAGGATGCTGCAAATTCCTAAAAAGGATGATAACCTGGTTATAGATTTTAACTATGCCTATAATCCTTACAGTTCCTACAATGATAATTGGGATTGCCCAATTACTCCAGAAGAAAATATCTTGCCGGTCGCTATAAAAGCTGGAGAAAAAAGTATAGATAATAGTTTATAGTGCAGGGATATTATTTTGAATAAGTTGTTTTACTCTTCTAAGCTTTTCTGTGTATTTATCTCATTTGCAGAAATAAATGGAAAAAACTGAGCGCCATCTTTATTGAAAACAGCAGAATAAAAGATTTGGATATGTTTTTTCACCCAACACCTCAGAGATATTGGGATTTAGCGAAATTATTCTATATCCTTGAGATGGTAAATAAGAGGCAACTTCATAGCTTGGCCTATCTATTTTGTCCGATAGTCCGACAATTGCGATAGTTTTGATATTCTTATAGAAGCTTTGTAAATCCATATACATCGAGTTCTAACTAAAAAGGAAGAACATCTGAAGATTTAACCTTCAGTGCCTTACAGATGTGCCTAATTAGGGCAAACGTAGGATTCTCTTCTCCACGCTCAATTCCAGCATGAAATGTAATTGATTTTTGTCCTAATTTTCCCCTTGACAACTATCGTTATTTCGATATATACTATCTATATTTCGATAGTTATAAATCAGTAAATACGCGTACAAAACATGAACATGCAGACGATAGAACCTACATTCGAATCAAATTCACTTTTATTTTATACGGAGGAAAAGATACTCACTCCATTAGTTCAGATCCTCGACAATTACCCACAAAGAACATCAAACCGACCTTTCATAACCGACCTCTTTCCCGAACAAAAGTTTGAGGACAAGGAAGTCAAAAAAATACGACAGCTGTTGGGAGATGTAGCAATAAACATGACCTCTGAAGAAATCAAGACTTTCACAGCAGAAGTAAGATACCTCTGCGACAGCCTGCTTGATAGTTTTGAGCGGAACTTATTTCAGGGAATGACACTGCAGGAACTATTGAACGAAGGATAATTATCAGTTTATTTTATTTACCTTATGGAAGAATCAAAAACAAAACGGGCGGTTCTGTATGTACGTGTTTCAACCGAGGAGCAAGTTGAGAATTACTCTCTCGGCAGTCAAGAAGAAATATGCAGAAAGGAGGCGATAAAACGTGGATATGAGGTCGCCAAGATATTTAAGGAAGAAGGAAGATCTGCAAAAACAATTACCGGAAGACCTGTACTTATTCAGATGATCGACTACTGTAGAAAGAAAACTAATGGTGTTGGTGCGGTTTTTGTTTATCGCTTGGATAGGATTTCACGTCAGACATCCGACTATCTTGCTATCCGCAAGAAACTAGGAGAAAAGGATGTTACCATAATATCCACTAGTGAGCCTACGGGCGATAGTCCTACTGAAAAGCTGGTTGAGACAATCCTTGCCGGTTTTGCACAGCTTGATAATGATATCAAAAGTGAGAGAACGAAAAACGGTTTAAGAGCGCGTTTTCTCACAGGACTGATTAATACAAAGCCACCTCTAGGATACATAATGCATGGCGGGTACGTAACCAAAGATCCGGAAACCTTTGATACCGTCAAGAAAACCTGGGATCTGATGGCTACCGGTACCAAAAGCTTGTCTGAAATGGCAGAAATAATGAGTGAATGGGGTCTACGATTTAAAAAGGGTGGCAGAATAAATAAAATATCCAAACAGTCTGCCGGACGGATATTCCGGTCAAAGTTCTATATGGGGATTATCACATCGAAGCGATACCCTGAAGAAGTTGTAGGACAACATACTCCGATGATCACAGAGCAGCAGTTCTACAAAGTCCAATCTCTCCTTGACGGTCGTACACGAAACAAAGAGGCTCTTTCACAATATCTGACTCAGGAAAATCCAGAATTCCCACTTCGACGTATCGTCAAGTGTGGAAAATGTGGAGCAGCTCTTACGGGTGGATATAGTCGTGGTATGGGTGGACGATATCCGTATTATCGTTGTCGAAAATCATGCGGAGGCAAGTCCATCAAGAAAGAGTTACTTGAAAACACGGTAGTCAACCTCTTGCAGAGAGTAACACCTAGTAATGAATGCAAAGAAGTATTCATTAGCTTTATTCTTGATTCCTGGAATAGAAGACGATCACGGCTTCAGAAGTTGCGTACTCAAGTCGATGGTGAAATCACCAAACTTCATACCATGCGTCGCCAGCTGGTTGAGAAAAATCTGCAGGGGATATATTCGGACGATATCTTCAAAGAACAGAATTCAATCATTGAAGATAAGCTATTGAAAGCAAATATCACCAGACATGACGAAACATTTGAAAAGTACGATATGAATAAAATTGTCGACTTTATGAAGAGTATGCTGTCGGATCTTGCCCATTTCTACAACGAGTCGGATCTCAAACAGAAGAAAGTATTTCTTAGTTCAATCTTCCCCACAGGACTGCTCTGGGACTACAACGGGGGTTTAAACTATAAAATGAGGTCGGTATATCAGTCCATATATACCTTTGATTCTTCTATCGTCGCGACCGGTGCACCATCTGGGACGATGTTCGAACCTATTTGACCTCAACAATTGATCCAAAAGAGAAGTCTGCTCTCATTGTTGCTATTTCCTACTTCAAAAAGGAGGAACAACAATGAACTGGTTCAAACACCTTAAATCTAGCCCAAATATAACACCATCTATATTATATGACGAGAGTACCTTTTATCAAGCCTTCTTTAA
>Ga0210050_1001173_pt1 | contig 29558 bp, 29 predicted proteins | sample CryGey132114_all_FD_185463 | JGI IMG/M metagenome (GOLD analysis project Ga0210050, IMG submission 185463) | Groundwater microbial communities from aquifer - Crystal Geyser CG22_combo_CG10-13_8/21/14_all (SPAdes) (version 2) | ecosystem: Environmental > Aquatic > Deep subsurface > Groundwater ... | reverse complement strand
TCTTAATTCGTAATTCTTAATTGGATTTACCCCAATTCCTTTTTAAACCAATCCACCCAAGGGATTTCTGCCGGATTAACCTGATTAAGCATGCCCAAATAAAAACTGGTCCAACTCCCGAACTGGAACATTTCAAAAGCTTGCTTTAATTTTGTCTGGCCAATCAATTTATGATCAACCACGGTAATTTTATTTTTTTTAGCCACTGCCTTGGTTAATCTGGCGCGCTTAGCTAAGCGCGGGCGATAAAGCTCTGAATCAAAAAACAAAAAAGCTAAATTTTTCTGGTTGCTTTTGGGAAAAGACAAACCTTCCATTGAATAATGGTTTAACTCCGGCAAAGTCAAATAGCTAGCAAAATTTTTGCCGGTTTCGCTAAACTGATTTCTTAAAATGCGTAAATTACCAATTAAAAATTCCGCGGCCACAACTACTATTTGCTTATCAAAAAGCTTTATTGCTAGCTGTTTGGCCTGATTATTTTTTGAATTAACTAACGGCCTTAATTCACGGTCCCAAATTTCCATACTAGCAATAACATCTTCCATTTCTTCAATTTTTAATTCAAAGAGTCCTGCCTTAGCCAGTAAAACCGCTGTGCCAAAAATCATATAGCCCTGACCCAACCGAGGTTGACCAGAAGGATTATATTCCGGCTTTAAAATATAGCCGGGGATATTATCTTGAAGCATTAAATCGGCCAGCTTATTTTTTTTACTATTACAAGTGATGGCGATTATTTTCGCGCCCCGCTTCCTTACCTCCCGGTAAACAGACAGCGGCTCTTCAGTATTGCCTGAATAAGACGAAATTATGTACAAAGTGTTTTTGCCGACATAATAAGGCACTTCATAACCCGGAGTTAAAATAATCGGCACTTTAATTCTATTGCTTAAAACAGCTTTGACAATGCCGGCACCCACATTTGAACCGCCCATGCCGTTAACCACCACCTGGCTAATTTTGCTATATTCCCGCGGTATCTTAATTAAACGCGCCTCCTCTAAAACTTGTCGCACTTGATCAGCCAAAAGCTCAATAGATTTAGCCACTTGCCCAGTATCGTATTTTTGATATACTTTTTTGTCATCAAGATTTATCATATTTTTATTATTTTTTTACTCCCTCTCCTTGCCAAGGAGAGGGTTGGGGTGAGGTCTTATTTCTACATTCATTATTATATCACACTTTCTCCAAAATAAAATATAAATTTTCATCGCCCTTGCCAGTTGGCAAATCTTCCCGCCGGACTTCTTTAATTTCAAAACCCGTCAGCGCTGCCAGTTGTCGGATGTCTTTATTGGAAAAGGCGTAGCGCGTGGTAAAATTAACATTATCCGGCGAATCATAGATTGTGCCATAGCGAAAATTTTTAATACCCCGCGCTTCCATTTCTTTTTTATATTCTTCCACCATTTGTTTATAGCCGCCTTTATCTCTATTAGGTATATCTTCAACTGAAGCAAGCTGAAAACTAATTTGTCATTGCGAGGACCCCCCACCAAATTTTGGTGGGGAGCGACGAAGCAATCTCACGAACTAAAACTTCTTCCCAAATTTTACTATAAACTAAATATTCATTATATATTCGTTCGTGAGATTGCGGAGTTTATCCCGAGCGATAGAGAGGGACCTGTGTTTCCCTACGGGGCTCGCAATGACAGAACCCATATTAATTGATTTTTAATGGACTTTTTGCTATATTAAACTTATGTCCAAAGAAAAGCTGAAAAAATCCATCAGGCAAGCCATTGAACAAGATCCTCATAAACAGGATATTTTAAAGGTGTCTTTGTTCGGCTCTTACGCTTATGGCCAGCCCAAGCCCGACAGCGATGTTGATATTCTGATTGAATTCGACCCCAAATCTGTGGTGGGTTTTTTTAAACTTTTTGACATTAAGGATAATTTTGAAAAACACCTTGAAAAAAAAGTTGATTTAGTAACCCCCGAACAGCTTAGTCAATATTTTAGAGACAAAGTATTGCAAAAAGCGGAAAAAATATATGAACGAAGATAAAGACAATTTAGTCTATGTCCGCCATATTTTAGACGCCATCAAAAAAATAGAATCCTACCTTGAAGGAGTTGATTTCAAAACTTTTTCTTCCAATAATATGATGTTTGACGCAGTCACTCGAGAATTAGAAATTATCGGCGAAGCGTCAAATAATATTGAGGAGGAGTTTCAAAATCAATACCCTAATATCCCGTGGAGAAAAGTCATCGGCACAAGAAATTTGCTGATCCACGAATATTCTGGCATAAATAAAAGAGTAATTTGGGACGCATACCAAGATGATATTCCGGAATTAAAAACTATCATGCTGCAAATTCTTTCCGAATCTGAAAAATAGCTTCCATTTTGCTTCAGTTGAAGCATTTACCCTGTTAAATATTTAAGAGGTTCAACCTCCTTGATATTTCTCCCCCTCTAGCAAAAGCAAAGGGGGTGAGGGGGATTTTATCTGTTCTTCATATTCTATGAAATCCTTAAACCCCCTTTATCCCCCTTGATAAGGGGGACTTTTTGCTTTTGCCCCCTTTAGCAAAGGGGGATTAAAATGACAAAAGGTAATTGTTTATTAGTTTTCAGACAGTCTGTTTTAAATTTGATTTTTGCCTCTAATTATGTTAAATTTTTACTGTCAGCATAAGCTGGCTTTATTCGTAATTCGTAATTCATAATTCACATTATGTCTGGGCATTCCAAATGGGCCACAACTAAAAGGCAAAAAGCGATTGTTGACGCGAAAAAAAGTTCTATTTTTACCAAAATAGGCAATTTAATAACCATCGCGGCGCGTAAAGGCAACGATCCGACCGCTAATTTCAGCTTACGTCTGGCCATAGAAAAAGCCAGGGTGGCCAATCTGCCAAAAGATAATATAGAAAGAGCGATTAAACGCGGCGCTGGCGAGCTGGCTGGCGCGCAAATTGAAGAATTGATTTATGAAGGCATCGGACCAGCCAAAACGCAGTTTATTATTAAATGTTTAACTGATAATAAAAACCGCAGCGCCGCTGAAGTGCGGCATCTATTCACTAAATATGGAGGTTCTCTTGGCGCAGTGATGTGGAATTTCTCGCAAAAAGGCGTCTTGCAAATTACGAATTACGAATTACCCTCCTCCGCCAAGGCTTTGGAGGACAAGCGAATTGCGAATTTAGAAAATGACGAAAGCTTTGAACTGGAGCTAATAGACAATGGCGCTCAAGACATCTTAAAAGAAACGGAGGGTATGGCTGTTTATACTAAACCAGAGGATTTTCAGAGAGTTAAATTATTTTTAGAAAATAAAAAGGTAAAAACCGAATCAGCGGAAATTGAATACATTGCCAAAAAGCAGGTTAATTTAACTGAAGAAGAAAAAACGCAAGTGCAGAAGTTTATTGATGAATTAGAGGATAGCGAAGATGTGTCTGATTATTATACAAACGCTAATCTATAATAATTACCCATAACTTATTACTTATAACTATTTGCGAGTAATAAGTAATGGGTAATAGGTAATAGGTAATAAATGAGTAGAAATATCATACTCGGAATAGACCCGGGTATTGCCGACACCGGCTATGGAGTAATAGAAAATAACGCCGGCAAATTAGTTTGTCTTGATTATGGCACCATAAAAACTAGCGCCAAGCTTGAATTGGCTGAACGACTGGAAATTATTAGCGATGAATTAACAAAAATAATAAAAAAATATCATCCTGAACTTTTAGCTGTTGAACAATTATTCTTTTGCAAAAATGTTAAAACTGCTTTAATTGTTGGACAAGCTCGCGGCGTAATAATATTTACGGCTAAAAAAAATAAAATAAAATTAGCCGAATATACGCCGCTCCAAGTTAAACAAGCAGTTTCAACTTATGGTCAGGCCAGCAAACTGCAGGTGCAAAAAATGGTCAAATTACTTCTAAATTTAAAAGAACTCCCTTGTCCCGATGACGCGGCTGATGCACTGGCAATAGCCATCTGCGCCGCCAATAGCACAATCAATTTAAGCAATTAATAACTTATAACCCATAACTCATAATTGCCGCTTTAAACGAGTTATAAGTTATAAGTTATAAGTTATGTTAAAAAAGAAATTAAAGATTGTATCCATATCAAGCGAAGTTGCGCCTTTTTCTAAAACCGGCGGCTTGGCTGATGTTGCTCGCAGTCTTCCTAAGGCAGTTAGTAGACTAGGGCATGAAGTGATTGTTATTACTCCGCTGTATGGGCAAGTTATTGACACTAAAAAAAATAATCTAAAATTAATTTATGAAAATATCAGAGTTTATCTCAACTCCCAAGACATTGTTTATGTCAACTATTGGCAAGGCCAATTAATCGAAGGGTTACCGATTTATTTTATTGAAAACAAAAAATATTTTTCTCGCCGCAAAAATCTTTATGGCTCAACCCATGAAAACGTCCGTTTTTTAATTTTTGATGTGGCGGCTTTAAAATTAATTTCTCTTTTAAAATTTTCCGCTGATCTAGTCCACTGCCATGATTGGCATACTGGCCTGATACCCTATTATTTAAAGACTGACTTTCGCTATTCTAAAACTTTAAGTAAGGCTAAAACTATTTTTACTATTCATAATCTAGCCTATCAGCTGGGATGCGCCTGGTGGGAAGTGCCAACCAAAAAGAAAGATTATGGCCGCAGCCGCTTGCCTCATATTACTGATAAAAATATTGAATATATCAATTTTGCCAAGCGCGCTATTCTTTGCGCTGATATTATTAATACCGTCAGCGAACAATACCGCGAAGAAATATTAACAGCAAAATTTGGTCAAGACCTGCAACGCATTCTATTTAACCGCCAACATAAGCTTTTTGGCATAATTAATGGCATTGATTACAAAACCTATAACCCGGCTAATGACCCTAATCTATTTAAAAATTATAATTATCAAAAAATACACCGTAAAAAATTAAACAAAGAATACTTGCAAAAAAAAGTCGGTTTGCCGGTTAACCAAGAAATTCCGGTCATCAGCCTGACTTCAAGAGTGGTTTTTCAAAAAGGCATTGAACTAATAATTAAGCTCTTAGAGCCGCTGGTTCGTCTTGAGGTGCAAATTATCATCATGGGCGACGGCGACAAGAAATATATTGCTGAACTAAAAAAATATAATAAAAAATACCCTAAAAAAATTGTCTGGCTGCCTTTTGCAACCAATCAAAAAATGGAAACTTTGCTTTATGCCGGTTCAGATATCTTTCTTTTGCCGTCGCACCATGAACCCTGCGGCATCAACCAGCTAATCGCTATGCGCTATGGCTCTATTCCGCTAGTTAGGCGGGTCGGCGGTCTTTATGATACAGTAACTAATTTTAATCCGCGAACTAATCATGGTAATGGCTTTAGTTTCTCTGGTTTTGATAAATACTCTTTATTTGCCGCTATTGTTAGGGCTTTAGAAAATTATCAGCATAAATATATCTGGCGCGACTTAATCATCCGCTCTATGCAAGAATCAAACAGCTGGGAAATACCCGCCAAAAAGTATATTACCTTATACAGAAAAGCGCTGAAGAGCAATGAAAATAAAAATTCAAAAATCAAAATGTAAAATGACAGTGTAAAATTTAAAATGTTTTTATTTTTATATTTTTAATTGTCATTTTTCATTTTAAGATTTACATTTTACAATAATTGTAGAAACAGAAACCAAATAAATATTATATGATTAAAAAAATAATTTGGGTTAACTTCCTCCATTTCTATCAGCCACCCACCGCTTTAAATGAGATTGTTATTGAAGCAACTGACAAAAGCTATAAGAGAATTATCAGCGCGTTAAAATGCAATCCGAAAATTAACTTTACCTTAAATATTACTGGTTGCCTTTTGGAAAAATTAGCTGATTTAGGTTATAGCAATCTCATTAATGATCTAAAAAATCTAGTTAGCAGTGGTCAAATTGAGTTAACTGGTTCAGCGGCTTGGCATCCCCTTTTAGCCTTACTGCCCAAGCAAGAAATAGTCAGACAAATTAAAATTAATCAAAAAATTTTACAAAAATATTTTGGGGCTAAACTTAAATTAAAAGGTTTTTTTATCCCCGAAGCGGCTTATGGGGTTAAAGTTGCTAAAATAGTAAAAAAATTAAATTACCGCTGGATTATGCTTGATGAAATAAGCGCCGATATAAAATCAAATCAGCTTGATTTTTCCAATCTTTACATTGACAAAAATTCCGGCCTAAAAATTCTCTTCCGTCAAAGGCAAGATTCAAAAAAATACCCGCCGCAAACAATTTTTAAATTAATAGAAGAGCTTAAAGAAAAGATGGTTATTACGGCTACCGATGCTGAGCTTTACGGCTTAAGACATCAAGATTTTAGCGGTACTTTTGAAAAATTGCTTAAACGGCCGGAAATTAAAACTTTAACAGCCAGCGAATATCTGGCCGGATTAAGCCAATCAAAAAAAATCACTCTGCGGGCTTCATCTTGGGAATCGACCGAAAAAGAATTAAAAAATAATTTACCATATTTTCTTTGGCATAATAAAAAAAATAAAATTCAAACCATGCTTTGGCAATTAGCTAACTTGGCGATCTCTACTGTTAATAAATACCCAGAAGACCAAAACTATTCTTGGGCCAGACAGCATTTAGACAATGGCCTGGCTAGTTGCACTTTTTGGTGGGCCAGCGCCCATGATTTCAGGCTTTACGGCCCGATTTCCTGGAATCCCGATGAAATAGAAAAAGGCGCCAACGAATTAATCAGAAGCATCCGCACCCTAGCCGATCCCAAAACAAAACAAACTAAAATTAAAGCGGAAAAATTATATATCAAAATAAAACAATTAATTTGGCATAAGCATTGGAATTATCACTGGGGAAAATAATTTTATTCATCCTGTTAGAAGCTCCAATGCAATAGAGTTAAAACAATTTTCTAATGGGAAATAAAAAAAATTATTAAATTAAATATAATTATAAAACTTTGGCACTTTTGGCGTAATTTGGCGTTAATTAGCGTAAAATATATTATATGCAGTAATCGTGTTACCGCCACTATTCACCAAACTTGCCAAAAAATGCCAAAGTTTAGTATAATTATCACCTACTATGCAAACTTCTAAAGGGGTGAATAAAATTTATCAGCTTTTTGACGAGCAATATGTCTTAGATCTGTTTAACAAAGAAGTCTTGCCGCTTTACCCCGGCTTTAAAAAAATACAAAACATCAATATCTCGCCGATTAAAAAAAACATCTGGACTACTACCTATCATGTAGTGATAGAGTTTATGACATTATTTTTGTCGGCTGACGGGGGAATAACCGAATTGCCAATTTATTGCTCGGCTCATTCTGATGAACCCAGAAAAAGCTCATTTGCAGCTCTGTCGTTTTTATGGCAGCAAGGATTTAGCCATGGCCGCTTAACCACCCCTCGGCCGTTATTTTTTTCCAATTATTTTAACGGCTATTTTTACCGCGGCGTGCAGGGAAAGAATCTCTACTATTATATCCGCCATAAGAATTACGACGAGATAAAGAATATTATACCTAAGGCCGCGGCTTGGTTCGCTAAATTGCATGGCCTGCCTGCGGCCAAAGCCAAAAATTTTAATAAGCAAAACAGTCGCATTCAAACCGTTATTCCCGGCTTTAATTTAATTTTTGATAAGCTACAGCATGCGTATCCTGACTACTGGCTTGCCTATAAAGAAACTTTTGAATTTATCAAGCAAAAAGAACAGGAATTCCTTAAAACTTTGAGCTACTGCTGGCTAATTCACGGTGACGCCCACCCGGAAAATGTCATTAAAATGAGCGCCAACACCATCGCGGTAATAGATTTTACCGATATTTGTCTGGCTGATTTCGCCCGCGACCTCGGCGCCTTTCTGCAACAATTTAAATATATGTCAATTGAAAAAAATGAAGATGGAAATTACATAAAAACCATCCAAAATTTATTTTTAAACAGCTACTTAAAACAAGCCAAAATTAAATTAAACCAGGGGCTCGAACAAAGAATAAATTATTATTATGGCTGGACCGCTTTAAGGACCGCCGTCCTGTTTTTACTAAAAGAACAACCCGAGCCAGAGCGTGCCCATGAGCTCTTATTTAAAGTGCGTCGGGATTTAAAACTTGATTAAAAAAATTTATTATCATTTCGACCCCGCATTTTGCGGAGGAGAAATCCATTACACTTGCCACTTTCATCTTTTAAAGATTTCTCGCTGACGCCCGAAATGACAATCTCGTATGGTCATTAATACTAAAATTTACGATAAAAAATTTTTTGATAATACTCTTAAATTTGAAAGTCAAACAGCCCAAGTCTTTGTCAACATATTAATCAAATATTTCGCGCCAAAATCAGTAATTGACATCGGCTGCGGCTGCGGTATCTACTTAAAAGAATTTGAATTTCGCAACGTAGAAATTTTGGGTTATGATGGATCGCCCGCGGCTTTAAGAAATTCTTTAGTCGGCGATAAAATAAAATTACATGATTTATGCCAACCACTTGAATTAAGCCGGCAATTTGACTTATGCCTTTGCTTAGAAGTGGCTGAACATTTAAGAGAAACCTGCGCCCCTACTTTAATTAACACCCTAACCGGTCTTTCTTCTACTATAATTTTCAGCGCGGCCAGACCCGGCCAGGGACCAAAAAGTATCGGGCATATTAATGAACAGCCGCCTAAATACTGGCAGGAAGAATTTAAGCGAAGAAATTTTTGGCTAAATAATAACTTAACCAAAATTATTAAACAAGAAATGGCCGAACAAAACATTATCTGGTGGTTAGTTAAAAACTTAATGATTTATGAACCCCGCTAACCCCGTTTAGCCGTTAGAAATTACAGGGTAAAATATTAGATTATGTCAAAAAATAAAAAACTAAAAATTTTAATCGCCGCGGCCGAAGCCGCTCCCATCGCCAAGGTCGGCGGTTTAGGCGATGTTATCAGCGCCTTGCCTAAGGCTTTAGTTAAATTAAATTTGGACGCGCGCGTCATTATACCCTTTTACGGCGCCATAGATAAAAATAAATATAAAATAAAATTGATTAAACAAAACATAAAAATCAACGGCACAGCAATAAATCTTTGGCAAACCAATTTGCCAGATTCGACTGTGCCGGTTTATTTAATTGAGCATAATTTTTTTCAAAAAAAAGAAATCTACTCTACAATGCTAGCCGACGGGTCGGCAGATATTAAAAAATTTACCTTTTTTTCGCGCATGATCTTGCCCAGCCTTGAAGCCATAAATTTTCAGCCGGACATAATTCATTTGAACGACTGGCATACCGCGCCCGTGGCCCAGCTTTTAAAAATTAAATATAAAACCAAATCATTTTTTAAACAAATAAAAACGCTCTATACTATCCATAATTTAGCCAACCAAGGAATAACAAAAACGGAGAATTATATGGCAACGGGTATTTTAAATTCCAATTTGATTAATACCGTTAGTCCGACTTATGCCAAAGAAATTTTAACTAAAGAGTACGGCGCCGGGCTGGAAAAATTTTTGACCAAAAGGAAAAAACAGCTTTTTGGCATTCTTAATGGCATCGATACCGACTTTTTTAATCCGCAAACCGACAAACTGATAAAACTTAATTACTCGGCTGAAGCTTTAGAAAAAAAAGTGGCTAACAAAGCACAGTTACAACGCCAGTTGGGGTTGCCGCAAAATAAAAACATTGCCTTAGTCGGCTTAATCTCCCGCTTAGTTTGGCAAAAAGGACTGGATTTAATTAATGACAAACTACTAGAGCTAAATTGCCAATTTGTTTTTCTTGGTACTGGCCAAAAAAAATATGAAGAGCAACTTTTAAAATTGGCCAAAAAATTTCTCCAGCAATTTAGCGCGCAAATTAAATTTGACGAAAAATTAGCTCATTTAATTTATGCTGGCTCAGATATCTTTTTAATGCCCTCTTATTTTGAACCCTGCGGACTGGGCCAAATGATTGCCATGCGTTATGGCACAGCGCCACTGGTACGCGCTACCGGCGGTTTGGCTGACACGGTAAATGATAAAGTTGGTTTTAGTTTTAAAAAATATTCGGCGCCGATCTTATATAAGACTTTGGACAAAACTCTGACTATTTTTTACAATCAGCCGCAAATTTGGCGCCAATTGCAAATAAACGGCATGAAACAAAATTTTTCTTGGGACAAATCAGCCAAAGAATATTTAAAGCTCTACATCCAATTGAAAAATTCCGCCGATTGACAAAAAGCTAAAAATTTGCTAAAATGTAATTAGATAATAAAATAATTTTATCGGTAAAATTGTTCAATTATAAAACTAACAAATAAAAACAAAAATAAAAATCAAATGTCAAATTCCAGATCTCAAGCCGCTAATTTTGATTTAGGTCATATTGGCTGGCGCTACTACAACCAAATAAAAAAGAAAGCAGTGGAACAGGAGTTCAGTTGGTCTGGGCTCGCTTTTAGTTTGTCCATTGCTTTTTTTATTGTCATCGCTTACGCTCAAGGCTTAAGCCTGCTTTACCATTCCTTAGAATCAACCAGAGAACATCAGCAATTATTAAATCAAAAAATTTATTTTTTAGAACAAAACGACCTAATTAATCCTCAATTGAAAAATAACTCTTTTAATACCCTTTTAGCAATTAAAACAACCAATACCGCCGCTCTAAATTGCCAGAAAAAAATCACTAGCTGGAGTTAAATTATAATATATCAATAAAGATATAATTGCGGATTAAACAAATAAATTCCGCAAAGTTGTTCTTTAAAAAAGCGAGGAAAAAATTAATAAGTAATGCTATGAAATGAGGTAAATAAAAGAAGGGTTAATGCCTTTTATTTGAAAAAGAAGCTGTGTTGATTAGGGGACTGTCACCGAATGCTCTTTCGAGCAGAAAATTTTACAATTTTGAGGAAATTTTTTTAAAAATTTTTGAGGGAATATAAATATATTAGCAAAAAAATTTTTAGAAAAATTTACCAAAATTTGGAATTTTATGCCGAATATGGCATTCGGCGACAGTCCCTCAAACAGCTTACAAAAAGTCTGACTAATTAACACAGCTCCCCTTCCTGCTTTACCACTTCGGTGATAAGGCAAGCATGGGGATGCGCAAAAACACCCGCTTGTTAAGACAGGGGGTGTTTTTGTTTTATAAAAATTTTGCTATAATCTAAATATCTGGCAGGAGAGTTTTTTTCTGCCAGCTTTTTTATTTATCACAATTATTGTATAATAAAAATATTAATTAATAATTATTCGTATTTATTCGTATCATTAATATTTATTAATATATTAGTATTATATATGTTTTTAGAAAAATTAGAAATACAAGGATTTAAATCTTTTGCCAATAAAAATCTGCTGGTTTTTCCTGGCATGTTAGATAAAAGCCGACGTGGCATTACCGCCATTGTCGGACCTAATGGTTCGGGCAAATCTAATGTGGCTGATTCGGTGCGCTGGGCTTTAGGTGAACAAAGTATGAAAACTTTGCGCGGCAAAAAAAGCGAAGATATTATTTTTTCCGGCTCTGACAAAAAAAGCCGCTTGGGTATGGCTGAAGTTTCGCTTCATTTAAACAATGAAGACCGTCAAGCGCCGCTTGATTATTCGCAAATTATCTTAACCAGACGCCTTTACCGCGACGGCAATAGCGAATATTTAATTAACAGCAGCCGGGTTCGTTTATTAGATATCCAAATTCTTTTAGCCAAAACTAATTTTGGCCAAAAAACTTATAGCGTAATTGGCCAAGGCATGGTGGAGGGTTTTTTAAATACCTCACTGGCCGAGCGCAAAGAATTTTTTGATGAAGCAACCGGTGTGAAGCAATTTCAAATTAAACGCGATGATTCGCTAAACAAGCTGTCTAATAGTTATGCCAATTTAAATCAAGCAAAAATGCTCTTAAGTGAAATTGAGCCTCGTCTCAAGAGTTTAACTAGGCAGGTTAACAAATTAAAAAAGCGCGATGAGCTGGCAAGCGAACTAAAAGAAGTCCAGCTTAATTATTACGGCAAATTGTGGCAGGAGATAAATGATAAATTCAGCCAAGCCAATAAAAAAATACTGGTTGCGGAAAAAAATAAATTAGAAAAGGAAAAAAAATTGGCGCCGTTAAACAAGGAACTGGAACAACTGGAAAAACAGGCCGCCACTGCCACTGGCTACGAAGAATGGCAAGAAAAATTGCGGCAAGCAGAAAACCAGCGCGATATGTTAAATAAAAAATTAGCCAAGTTAGAAGCAGAATTAGAGCTTAAACTGGAAGCTAGCGGACAATTTGACCTAGCTTGGCTGTCTAATAAAAAAAGAGAGCTTAATCAAGAATTGGAAGAGATAAACGAAAAAATTGAAATTATTTTTAAAAATATTGATTCGGAAAAACTAAAATTAGGCGTCTTAGAAGAGGAAAAAAGTAATACCAATGACAAAATAAACCGTTTAAATGATAAACTAATCAATAGCGGTTCATTTATCGCTGGCAATGAAACTAGCCAAATAATAAAAGAATTAAAAAGATTATTTAACAAGCTAGCGGAGATAGAAATTAAAGATGACCTAGTAAAAATTCGTGCCTTGGCTAAAGAAATCCGCCAAGAAATTAACCAACTTATCAAATTAGCTGAAGCCAGCCGAGAAAAAGATAATCTGGAAATTGTCAGGCAGGATTTGATTGCTCTAACCAGAAAAAAAGAAGAAACCGCCACCAGATTAAATGAAAGTAATTTACGAATTTTAGCCTGGAGCGAGAGAATAAAACTAATTAAAGAAAGAGGGGTAAAGGCCGAGCAGGAACTAGCCGAGATTTCCCAAAAGTTAGCTGGTGGCAAAAAACTAGCTCACGGCGACAGCGAAACTGCCAAAGAGGAAATAAACCCAGTTAGAGATTTATCTCTAAACGGGGTAAAAAAGAAATTGGCGCCGCTAGTAGAAAAAATTAAAGAGCTAAAAGAAAAAATTGATAATTTTAATACCAGCCAAGAAGAAAGGAGAAGCCGGCTTTTTAACCGGCAAAAAAATTTGCAAAGTCTGCAAGAGGAAATTAATAGCCTACTTAGCGAGCTTAATGAATTAAAAATAAATTCTGCTCGCCAGGAAACGCGGCTGGAAGATTTAGAAACGGAAATCAGAAATAACTATGGCAATTTAAAAGAAATTAAAGAGCACCAGGTAAGCGCTCCGGTTGACCAAACTTTAGCTTTAGAAAAAATCAATTTTTTAAAGCGCCAGCTTGACCAAATCGGCGGCATTGACCCGGAAATTGAGCAGGAATATCTGGCAACTAAAGAAAGATATGATTTTCTTGATGAACAAGTTAAAGATTTAACTAAAGCCATTGCCGCGCTGGAAAAAATAATCAAAGAACTGGATTTGATTATCAAAGAACGTTTTGATAAGGAATTTAAAAATATTTCAGCTAAATTTGAAGAATATTTTAAAATATTATTTAACGGCGGGCAAGCAAAGATTATTAAAATCATGGCCGAAGAAGCTAGCGAAGCAGACGATGAAAAAAATAACAATTTAGAAACTGGCGTATCAGCTAATGGACAAGCCGCTACTAGTGATAAAGTCGGGATTGATTTAAAGAGAATTAAATTTTTGCAAAAGCACAACGCCACTGGCCTAGCCGGCATTGAGCTACAAGCCACTCCGCCGGGCAAAAAAATAAAAACCGTAGCCATGCTGTCAGGCGGCGAGCGAGCTCTGACCGCCATTGCCTTAATTTGCGCTATTATTAGCTCAAACCCTTCGCCTTTTGTTGTGCTGGATGAAGTTGACGCCTCATTAGATGAAGCTAATTCAGAACGGCTGGCAAAAATATTAGACGACCTGTCGCATAAAATCCAATTTATTCTTATTACCCATAATCGCGCTTCTATGCGCCGCGCCAATATCCTCTATGGTATCACTATGGGCGACGACGGCATTTCCAAACTATTAAGCATCAAACTGGATGAAACAAAAATCAATAACAGGAACAATTATCAGAACAACCGATAAAATAGGGTCATTAAATAACGCTTTTAAAAGAATCTTAATTAATTTAGAGTTATATCGGCCCTGCTTGACACGCTAAAAACGAAAAAGTATAATATAGACACAATAAATATTTAACATGCAAATATGGCAGACAATATAACAATTGACAAACTAGCGGGTATCATTAAGGGTGAATTTGATAATGTAGGACGTCGTTTTGATAAAGTTAACAATCGTTTTAATAAAATTGACGCGGATATTAAAGAAGTAAAAGCTGATATTAAAGGGCTTCATGAGGACCATGAAAATCTTGAATTAAAAATGTCCAATGTGGCTTACCGCTTTGAAGTTGATGATTTAAAAAATCAGCTTAACCTTTTAAGACAAAGAGTTGACGGTTTGGAAAAAAAATAACCAAATTTTTTATATAAAAAGGCGGAACTAATTAGTTCTGCCTTTTGTATTTTACCCCCTTTAATAAGGGGGCCCGCCTGCCATTGCGAGGCACGAGCGGGCAGGGTTAGGGGGATTTATATTTGTATTTTCCCTCTTCTTACTAAGAAGGGGTTAGAGGTAAGGTTTTACATTTTATTCTTTCCTAAAAGAAAAAGGGCAGGTAACATTTTATGTTTTCCTGCCCATATAAACTATTCATCACCTCCTTTTAATTTTATTTAGCTTCTACTTAGAAATTTAGAGAATTATATGATATAATTTTAAAAGAGAAAAAAATTGATTTATATGGCTCAATCGGCGCTATTGATAAAAAATTGCCGGGCCTGACAGCGGCTTTTGCTGATCTAATTAAAAAAAGAGGGGTTCAAGCGCGAGAGCTTTTGCAGGCCGATGAAAAATCATTAGCTTACGCTAAGCGCGAGCTGCCGGACAATCATCAAATAAAAATAATTAATAAACAAAATCTTTTCCCCACTAACAATATAATTTATGGCAATAAAATCGCAATTTTTTCCTATAAAGCCGAACTATCAGCCGTAGTGATAGAAAGCGATGATGTTGCCACTACTTATAAATCAATCTTTGAGATCGTTTGGAATAGTATTGAATAAATACTTTCAACTTTATAACTTTCTACTTTTAACTAAGCTCTTATGTCTTCAAAAATTTTATCAGCGGCTGTTGTCGGTCTAGATGCGGAACTAATAGAAGTTGAAGCTGATACCTCAAGCGGCCCTTTAGGCGCTTTTTCAATTGTCGGACTGCCTGATATGGCCGTGTCTGAATCAAGGGAACGGGTGAGGAGCGCCATCAAAAACTCGGGCCTCAAATTTCCTAAAGTTAAAGTAACGGTTAACTTAGCGCCGGCTGATTTGCGCAAGCAAGGGCCGAGCTATGATTTGCCGATTGCGGTGAGCATCCTCAAGGCCACTAAAAGAATCTCTCCCATTGGATCACTGTCTGACTATTTATTTATTGGCGAATTAGCTTTAGACGGACAGCTACGGCCAGTCAATGGCGTTCTGTCAATCTCTTTGATGGCGCAAGCCAAGGGCATTAAAACAATTTTTGTGCCCACAGCTAACGCTCAAGAAGCCAAGCTGGTGAACAGTCTAGAAGTTATTGCCGTCAATAATCTAACTGATTTAGTTAACCATCTAGAGGGAAACAAAAGATTAACTGCGGTGCCAGCCAGCGAATTTAATTTTGCCAATGTCAAAATTCTATTTGACATGGCGCATATTAAAGGCCAAGAGCATGTTAAGCGGGCCATGGAAATTACCGCAGCCGGCGCCCATAATATGCTAATGAGCGGCCCGCCGGGGTCAGGCAAAACTTTAATTGCTCGCACTTTGCCTTCAATTCTACCAAACTTAACCCTAGAGGAAGCCATAGAATTAACCAAAATTTATTCGGTGGCCGGCGAACTGCCGCCAAATACCGCTTTAATGACCTCGCGGCCATTTCGCTCGCCGCATCATACTGCTTCTGGCGTGGCTCTAGTTGGCGGCGGCACTTGGCCGCGGCCAGGTGAAATTTCTTTAGCTCACCGCGGCGTGCTATTTCTAGATGAATTTGCTGAATTTCCTCGCCAAGTTTTAGAAAACCTGCGTCAGCCCTTGGAAGATGGGGTAATCCATGTCAGCCGCGCGGCTAGTAATTTAAGTTTTCCGGCAAAATTCATCTTGATTGCTGCCACTAACCCCTGCCCTTGCGGTTTTGCCGGCGATAGTGAAAAAAACTGCATTTGCTCGCCGCTGCAGATAATTAACTACAAGAAAAAAATTTCCGGCCCCATTCTTGACCGCATTGACCTGCATCTAGAAGTTCCTCGGGTAAAATTTGAAAAATTAACTTCAACTAGCGGCAGCGAAACTTCTCCAGAAATTAAGGCTCGTGTCGAGCAAGCCAGAAGCATCCAACAAAACAGATTCGCCAATCTGCCCTTTATCACCAACTCGGAAATGTCGTCGGAAACAGTCAAGCAGTTTTGCCAGCTGGATAATACTTCGGTTAATTTAATGCGCCAGGCTGTTGATCAAATGCATCTATCGGCCCGCGCTTATTTTCGCATTTTAAAAATTGCCCGCACGATTGCTGATTTAGCTAATGAAGAAAAAATATTAACTCAACATATTGCCGAAGCCCTACAATATCGGCCGAAGATGGAATAATGCCAGCATTTCTTTTACTCTTTAATTTATGTTATAATATTAGTAGCTAAAACCTCTAAATAATTTCTAATGCCAGCCCCTAATATCTAATTTTCTAATTTCTAAATTTCTAATAAAATTTCTAATGCCTAATGACAAAATGTCTAAAAAATAATTTATTGTTAGTCATTGGATATTGGGAATTGGTCATTGATTAGAAATTGGAAATTAGAAATTGGAAATTTACCAAATTATTTAAACACAAAAAATACATATATGAAAAGAAAAATAGTAATATTATTATTAATTTTTACCTTTATAACCACCTCTGGCTTTGGTTGCAAATTGGTTAGCAAAGAAACCGAGAAAGCGATGCAGCCGATTACCTTAAATTATTGGCGGGTTTGGGACGGACCTGACGCCTTTAAGGAGATACTAGCCAAATACAAAGAATTGCATCCTTTTATCACTATTAATTACCGCAAATTGCGTTATAGTGAATATGAACAGGAACTAATTAATGCTTTAGCCGAAGACCGCGGACCAGATATTTTTTCTATTAATAACACTTGGCTGAAAAAATACCAAAGTAAGATACAACCAATGCCGGCAACAATTACCATGGCTTATCCAATTACTAAGGGTACAATTAAAAAAGAGGTTATTCCCGAATTGCGCACTACTAAAAGTATTACCTTAAAAGAAATTAAAAATAACTTTGTTGATGTTGTTTATAATGACATAGTAATGAAAACAGTCGATGCTAAAACCAACCAAGTTGAAGAAAAAGTCTATGGCCTGCCGCTTTACGTCGACACTTTAGTTCTTTACTATAATAAGGATTTATTAAATAACGCGGGCATTACCGAGCCGCCGGCTTTTTGGAATACTGAATTCCAGCAGGATGTAAAAAAAATGACCAAGCAAGACACCAAAGGAGAAATTATCCAATCCGGCGCGGCCTTGGGCGGCAGCAGTAATATTGAGAGATCTAGCGATATTCTATCTGTTTTAATGATGCAAAACGGCACAGTTATGCTTGATGATTCAGGTAATGTCTCTTTTAACAAAATCCCAGCAACCTTTAAAGAACAAAAATACGCGCCCGGGTTAGAAGCTTTACGTTTTTATACTGACTTCGCCAATCCAGCAAAAGAAGTCTATAGCTGGAATAAAAATTTTGACAATTCACTGAATCTCTTTACTCAAGGCAAATTAGCGATGATGTTCGGTTACTCTTATCATCTAGCGCAAATCCGCGCTCAAGCGCCGAAATTGAATTTAGGCATTGCTAAACTGCCGCAAATTGAAGGCAACCCGCAAAATATTAATTTTGCCAATTATTGGGTGGAAACAGTTTCTAATAAAAGCAAATATACCAGCGAGGCTTGGGATTTTGTCCAGTTTGCCACCCGCGCCGAGCAAGCCAAGCTTTACTTAAATACAGCCAAACGGCCGACTGCCTTGCGTTCTTTAATTAATGAGCAAATTGATGATATGGATATTGGTATTTTTGCCGAACAAGTTTTAACCGCTCAAAGCTGGTACCAGGGGGCTGATGCTAACGCTATGGAAAAAATTATTGGCGAAATGATTGACAGCGTGGTGGCTGGCCAGGACAAAATAGAAAATATTATTAATCTCGGCGCCAGAAGAGTCCAACAGACAATAGATATCAACAATAATTAACTACAAAAAATTACTTTAAAATGATAGCTTCTCTTGACGGCAAAAAAATTTCTAATTTCCAATTTCTAATTTCTAAATTATGAAAAGATATTTAAAATTTGTTATTTTATTGTCAACCATCTTCTGCCTGCTTTTTATCTTCAATACTTGCTTGGCAGCTGCAGCTGATGACTGCTTAAGTCGGCCAGACGAGGGTGCTACTCTGTGGGATAACATGCAAGATTGCAGAAAGTGTGGCACTTGTACGCTTGATGATTTTATTAGAATAGCTGTTAATGGTTCTAAAATTTTACTTGGTTTTGTTGGCTCCTTGGCTTTGCTGGCTTTTATCGTTGGCGGCGTGATTTTTTTAACCTCTGGCGGCAATGCCGAGCAGGTGACTAAGGGCAAACAAATCATTCTCGGCGCGGTTATCGGACTGGTTATTGTTTTTGCCAGCTATGCTATTATCCAATTTGTTTTCACGGCATTAAATATTCCTGGTACAGGCGGCGGCAAATGGGCTACATCTAATTGGTTTAACAAATAATAGCTTATGAACACCTTTGTTTCTAATAAGCTCTTTTTAGACAGTGAAACAGTGGCCGAGCAGTTGCGCCGGGCCAGACAGGATAAAAAAATCAAATTAAAACAGGTGGCCAAAAAACTGAATATCAATGAGAAATATCTGGCATCATTGGAAAAAGGTGAATATGATAAACTGCCTCGCGGAGTTTACGGAAAAAATTTCTTAAGGGAATATGCTAATTGGTTAGGCCTTGATTATCAAGAGCTAGCCAAGGCATATAACGGGGAATTAAATATTTACCAGCCGCAGGGAGCCAAAGAATTATTTGCCAAACAAGTAGTTAAAAAACAATACCTCTGGGCCATACCAAAAATAACCAGAAATATTTTAATTATTGCTATTGTGGCTATTTGTTTTGTTTATTTGGGCTGGCGTTTTAATAAGATTATTTCGCCGCCTGATTTATTAATTTATAGTCCGGTTGAAAATTTAATTACCGTGCAAAGCACTGTGGAAGTCTTGGGCAAAACCGAGGCTGAAGCCCAAATTATTATTAATAACGAGATAGTTTTAAGTGATACTAGCGGCAATTTTAGCAAAACCGTTAGCCTAAAAGACGGGCTTAATAATATTTCTATTACTGCCAGCAAAAAATACGGCCGCAGTAAAACTATCACCAGACAAATTCTAGTTAAAACAGAAGAAACTTCAACTATTGCCAATTAATTCAAAATAGTTTATTATAATACTTATCAGGGAGGTCATAAAAACCTCTTTTAATTTGTCAAAATTATATCATTATGGAATATAAAACAAAAACTGTTAAAGACTCGGCTGACAGTAAAGAAAAAATTCTGGCCGTTTCAGCCGCTATAGAGCAAATCAGGGAAAGATACGGCGAAGGAGCAATTATGAGATTTGGCGAAGCTAAAAAATCAGATGTTGATGCCGTTCCTACTGGCTGCCTCTCGTTGGATATCGCCCTGGGCATTGGTGGCGTGCCGCGCGGCCGCGTCATAGAAATTTTTGGTCCAGAAGCCAGCGGCAAAACTACTCTTGCCCAGCATATTGTGGCAGAAGTGCAAAAAATGGGCGGAATTGCCGCTTTTGTTGATGCTGAACATGCCCTGGACCCTGACTACGCCAGCCGCATCGGCATTAATGTTAAGGAAATGCTGATTTCGCAGCCCGATACTGGTGAGCAAGCCCTGGAAATAGTAGAAACTTTAGTCCGCTCCAATGCGGTTGATGTGATTGTTATTGACAGTGTGGCTGCTTTGGTGCCGCAGAGAGAAATTGAAGGCGATATGGGCGATCAACATATGGGACTGCAAGCCAGATTAATGAGCCAGGCGCTGCGCAAGCTGACTGGCATAATTTCCAAAACTAAAACCGTAGTTATTTTTATCAATCAAATCCGTATGAAGATCGGCGTCTTTTTTGGCAACCCGGAAACTACCACTGGCGGCACTGCGCTTAAATTTTACAGTTCAGTTAGAATTGAAGTCAGACGGGCGGCGCAAATCAAGCAAAGTGAAAAAATCATCGGCAATCGCGTCAAAGCCAAAGTGGTTAAAAACAAAGTGGCGGCTCCGTTTAGAGCTTGTGAATTTGATATTATGTATAATGAGGGCATTTCCCTGTCCGGAGACTTGATTGATGCCGGCTTAGAATATGGCGTCATTAAAAAATCCGGCAATGCCTATGCTTATGGTGATCTTAAATTGGGCTTAGGCCGCGAAAATGCCAAGCGCTTTCTTAAAGCTGACCCAAAATTAATGAATGAAATAAAGAAAAAAGTCTGGTCCGAAGTTAAAGCCAGAGAAATAGCTGGATAAAATTAATTACGTTGTCATTGCGAGCGACCCCGCATCTGCGGGGGAAACGCGGGTCCCTCGCTATCGCTCGGGATAAACTCGCAATCTTACGAACGAATACATAAAAAATATTTATTTTATAGTAAAATTTGGGAAACAGTTTATAGTTCGTGAGATTGCTTCGTCTCCGCCAGCTGGCGGATCTTCGCAATGACATACTAAAAAATCACGGTTAAACCGTGATTTTTATTATTTGGTTAATTCGATTTAATTCGAGTCAAATTCGTAATTTATACCCGTTCAACGTATTCTCCTGTATTGGTATTAATTCTGATCACATCGCCTTTATTAATAAACATTGGGGTAGTAAGTTGGGCTCCAGTTTCTAACTCAACTACTTTAGTCACATTGCCGGCCGAGTTGCCTTTGACTCCTGGCGGCGCGCTAACTACCTTGAGCTCTACTTTAACCGGCAAATTTACTGCTACTGGCTTATCTTGAAAATATAAAATATCCACCTCAATTCCTGCTGGCAAAAATTTTAATTTTTCATTAATTTGCTCTACTGGCAAGCTAAACTGCTCAAACGACTGGTTGTCCATAAAGTGCGCTTCCTTGCCATCTTGGTACATAAAATTTGCCTGTTTGGTTTCTGTTATGGCCTTATTAGCTTTATCATTACCTTGCCAGGTCTTGTCTAAAATATGACCAGTAATTAAATTCCTTAATTTAGTCTTAAGTACCGCGCCACCGCGTCCCATCTTATGATGGTCTGCTTTTAAGACCTGATATGGCTCATTATTAATTTGAATTAATTTGCTGATTTTAATTTCACTAATACTTAACATGATATTGGTTAATCAGTTAATCAGTTAATTGGTTTTTAATATTTTAAATCAATAACCAGGCAACCGCTTAACCATTAACTGATTAACTGAATTACTTATTAGTAAAAGGCAGTAGCGCCATAATGCGAGCTCGCTTAACAGCAGTGGCCAATTTACGCTGATGGGTGGCGCAAGTTCCTGTTCGTTTCTTGGGCAAAATCTTGCCATAAAAATTAACAAAACGGCGTAAAGTCAGGATATCTTTATAATCAATCTCTTTGATATTACTCAAACAAAAATAGCATTGCTTGTCTTTTTTGATAGCATTTTCCATATAAATACAATGCAAATATTACAAATTCATATACGAATGCCGCAAATACTATTCGCTGCATTAACCTATATTCGCAGATTCGCATTAAATTATTAAAACGGGATATTCTCCACCTTGATTTCTTCTTCGCTGGGATTGGCTTCGCCGGACTCAAGAGACTCTTCAATGTTAATCACTGGTTCGCTTGGTATGGACGGCTGTTCATTGCGTGTCGCGGCTGAAGAGCCGGCAGCTATGCGGTCAAGCATAATCATATTGTCAGTAATGATTTCCGTGCGATAACGTTTAACCCCGTCTTGACCGACCCAATCGCGAGTTTGCAAACGTCCTTCAATGTAAACCTTGGAACCTTTTTTTAAATACTGTCCGCAAATTTCCGCTAGCCTTCTCCAGGCAACGACATTATGATATTCAACCTTCTCCTGCCTCTGGCCTGATTGGTTAGTCCAAATTAAATTAGTGGCAACAGTAAAAGCAGCAACATTCTGACCGGTAGTCGTATTTCTGATTTCCGGATCGCGAGTTAAGTTGCCAATGATCATGGCTTTGTTTAAATTCATAATCTTGGTTATCCATTACCAGTTACTCTATATAAATGTAACAACGATAATGAATTTAATTAAAAATTATTATATTAAAACTATTAAATAATTTAATGTTGTTTGGCGTAATATTCCGCGTTAATTCAACGTTAAATTGGTTTTATCGCTGAATCACGCTGAACTAGATACTGAAAGATAATTATTCAACACTCTCATACTTATTATAATAAATCATCTGTCTCTAAAATTTTATCTAATTTTTCGTCTAAATCTTTGAGATCAACTTTGCCCTTATCTTTGGCTTTTTCCTGCTCTTTGGCAGTTTTTTCTTCTTGTAAACTCTTAGCAGCAATCTTGGCGGCAATTTTTTTATCTTCAGCGATCTGGGCGGCGCTTTTAACCTTTTTAACGACAAGCTGATGCCTTAGTATCTCGCTAGCCAGACGCAACGCCCGGTCAATTTTGGCCACTTCCGCGCCTGCTAAATCAAATTCAACTAAATTATAATAGCCGTGACGGAAACCCTTGATTGGATAAATAAAACGTTTTTTACCCCAATCTTCTTTAAAGGTAATCTTACCGCCTCTACTCTTTATTATCTCGTCAACCTTGGCTACAATCGGCTTTACTTCATCTTCGCTGTATTTATTGGAAATTATATAAAGCAGCTCGTAATGAGGAATGTCCGCTGATTTTACTTTTGACATGTATGTTAACAAAAAATCCCAGATATTCTCTTTTAGCCCCGCAAGTGCGGGGCTTAATTCTGGGAATTGAGAATACCTTTAACCCCGCGTCTGCGAGGCTGCCCCGAATATTCGGAGCGCGGAAAAGGTTATTAAACTATTTAATTTACCTTATAAACCTCTTGCAAAATAACATTTCGGCTAATTTTTCCAAATTTCGGCTGCAAAATTTAAAAAGCTCCTCCGCTTATAACCGGCAACGAGCGAGAAAAGAAAAATTTATTTTTCTTTTCGAGCGAGTGAACCAGGAATTAAGACACTTAGTGTCCAATTGGACACTAAGTGTCTTTTACTTACGAAATTTGAAAAAATTATCTCAAAAGCTTATTTTGCAAAAGGTCTTATGAAATTGCTACGCACCGGCAAAACAGTATTTCACGGGGTGAATGCTAAAACTTTATCATAGGATAAAAAAAATTGCAAGTTCTGATAAATGTTGTTAAATTTAATTGTAGGGGCGACCCTTGCGGTCGCCCAAATAAGGATGGGTACAAGACCCGTCCCCACGAAGCAAAATATGAATTATTTCTTTGTTTTAGGCAATAATCCAACCTTATCAATTGCGGAAATTAGCGCACTGCAATCAGGCGGCTATGCTTTAGCGGCTGATAATGTTTTAATTCTAACAACCGAACAAAAAATTAATTGCGTCCAAACGATCAATCGGTTGGGCGGAACTATAAAAATTGGTTTAATTAGCGCGAAATTAGATAATGCTAATTTTACCAAAATATATTCTAATATTCTGCCCTTATTTAATAAGATAAATAGCTCCGGCAAATTTAACTTTGGCATCTCTGACTATAATATTAAAAAGTTAAATAAGCAAAAGCTGGGACTGGAATTAAAAAAATATTTAAAAAATAAAGGCATCAGCTCTCGTTGGGTTACCAGCCGCGAGCCAACCTTGTCCAGCGTCGTGGTTGAACAAAATAAATTAATTAACAAAGGCCTGGAGCTTGTTCTAGTCGGCAGGGGCCAAAAAATTCTTATTGGCCAGACTCTGGCGGTCCAGCCCTTTAAACAATTATCCTTCCGTGATTACGGCCGGCCCAGTCGCGATGATTTATCAGGCATGTTGCCGCCCAAGCTGGCGCAAATTATGATAAATCTGGCAAAACCTCGCCCATCCAGTTCCCCTCTCCTACCCCCACTATCTCTCCCCCTTGATAAGGGGGAGATTAAGAGGGGGTATGGTGAAGTTATTCTTGACCCCTTTTGCGGTTCTGGCACGATTTTAACCGAAGCCATGCTTATGGGCTATAAAAATTTAATCGGTTCGGATATTTCGCCAAAAGCAATTAACGACACAAAAACAAATATTGCTTGGATTAATAATAATTTTCAATTAAAAATTACGAATTATGAATTATTTAATAAAGACACTAAACAACTATCCCGATTCATTAAGCCAAATTCTATTGACGCTATAATTACTGAACCGTATTTGGGTCCGCAGAGGGGTAAAGTTAAAATTAATGAGGTAGTCAGAGAATTAAATAATTTATACAGCCAAAGTTTGGCAGAATTTGCTAAAGTTCTAAAGCCCAACGGACAAGTAGTAATGGTCTGGCCAGTCTTTCACATAACGCCTAACGCGCAACACCTAATGCCAAACATTAATGGCTTTAAAATAATTAATCCTATTCCGAAAAATTTGCAACAAGATAAAAGAATAAAATTAACTAGCAGAAATACCATTATCTATGGCCGCAACCAGCAAAAAGTTTGGCGGGAGATTGTGGTGCTAAAAAAAATTTAATTTGATTTTTATACTAAATTTAGATAAAATAATATTAAGTTCGTATATAAATAGGCGAAATTTCTACAAACAAACTTTTATATATAAAATGTGTTTATGACTAATAATATGGAGAGTTTGCTTTTGATAATTGGCATGCAAAAAGGGTTTAGATATGCAGAGTCCGAAGCTCTATTGCCGAATCTTTTGAAGTTAAAAAAATCATTCAAAGGAAAAATAGTTTTTTCAAAATTTGTGAATGATAAAGATTCATTATTTGAAAAGCAACTAAATTGGACCGAGTTTCAAAACGAGGAAGATAAAAAACTATTTTCAGAACTGCGAGCTTCAAATAATATTGAGTTTGAACACAATGGATACACGGTTATTAATGAAGCTCTACTACAATTCATCAAAGAGAATAAAATTATAAAAGTTTATCTTTGCGGTATCTATACTGACGTTTGCATCACAAAAACTGCAATGGATCTATTTGATAAAGGTATTGAAACTTTTGTAATTGAGGATGCTTGCAATTCTTTACATGGAAAAAGTATTCACGATTCGGCGATAGAAAGCTTGAGACATATTCTTGGCAAAAAGCAAATTCTCCTAACTAATGATGTTTGTTTGTAGAAACTCAGGGGGACGCTGCGCTTTGGCTTCGTTCCACTACGCCGACCCTCGCCTAACAAGGGATATACGGTTCAGGGCTCGGCTCGACCCTCACCCAAATTTTTCTTCCATTTCGTTCCAGAAAAACTTCGTATATCCCTAACGTTAGGCGAATTAAATAGAATTGTCGTTTCCATCCCGCTGTGGCGGGACGGGAACCCAGGCGAAAGCCGCAGGAAAGTGAATTTAAAAAGTTATTTTTAAAAATAATATTCGTAGCATTAAATTCTGGATTCCGGGTTCCCAGCCATTCGACGGGACAAGCAAGCCCGGAATGACAAAAAAAATAAACCAGAATGACAACAAACAAAAAAGCAATTTAAGTATCCTAAAGTCCCTAACTATTAAATAAGAAATGGCAAACATCACCGTCCTGCATAATATAATCTTTACCTTCAGTTCTAATTAGACCCTTTTCACGGGCTGACGCTTCTGACCCGGCGGCAACTAATTTTTGCCAATTGATAATTTCCGCGCGGATAAAGCCTTTGGCAAAGTCAGTGTGGATTACGCCAGCCGCTTCCAGCGCTTTAGTTCCACGCTTGACTGTCCAGGCGCGAATTTCGTCCGACCCGGTGGTTAAAAAAGTAATCAGGCCTAAAGTTTCATAAGCGATTTTAATAAGTTTATCCAAACCGCTTTGTTCCAATCCAAGCTCTTTAATATATTCTGCCTGCTCTGCTTCGGGCAAACTAGTAATTTCTGCTTCTAGTTTGGCATTAATTTTTAAAACTTTATTTTCCCATAAATTCCCCTCTTCCTGCCTAGGAGAGGGGCTAGGGGTGAGGTTAATATTTAAAACATAAACAATCGGCTTCAATGTTAATAGGCTTAAGTCTCTAATTTGCGCTTTTTCTTCTTCGCTTAAATTTAGATCGCGCACCGGCCTGCCCGACTCTAAAGCAATTTTTATTTTTTCCAGCACGCTTTTTAAAGCAACTGCTTTTTTGTCGCCGGTTTTTACTTCTCGGGCTACTTTATCTAATCTTTTTTGCACCGTGGCTAAATCAGCAAAAATCAATTCCAGATTAATGGTTTCTTTATCACCAGCCGGGTCAATCTTGCCATTAACATGAATAACATTATCATCCTTAAATTCGCGCACCACTTCGCAAATAGCGTCGCACTCTCTGATGTGCGCCAAAAATTGGTTACCCAACCCCTCGCCTTTATGCGCATTTTTAACTAAGCCGGCAATATCAACAAATTCTATGACTGTCGGCGTAATTTTTTTTGGCTTAGATATCTTGGCTAATTGATAAAGCCTCTCGTCCGGCACTTTTACTACCCCTATGTTAGGATTAATAGTACAAAAAGGATAATTAGAGGCTTCAACTTGTTTTTTAGTTAAGGCATTAAATAAAGTTGATTTGCCCACATTAGGCAAACCAACAATACCAATAGATAAAGGCATGTTGCAAATTAAAAATTAAAATGTCCAATTGAATACATTTTGACTTTAGCAAAGAACAGTTAAATTTACAAATTTTTAAAAAATCCGCGCTGAATATGGCACGGCAAACTCTTAAAAAAGACATGCGCGGGCCGAAGAAAAATTGGCACATTAAACTCCTTAAGAGCCTAGAGGAAGATTTAATGTATTTGCAGAAAAAATATAAAATCGCCAAAAAATAAGACAATACTCAATTTTTCTGGTAAAATGAACTTATGCAAACTAAGTGGCATACAATTTCACTGACGGAAGTTTTTTCTGCCACAAAAAGCAAGAGAGATGGTCTTACATCCTCTGACGCAACGCAAAGATTAAAGGAATCTGGACGCAATGCTCTTCCCCAAGAAAAACCGTATTCCAAGATACGGCTCTTTTTGCGTCAGTTCAACAGCCCCTTGATGTATATTCTGCTCACAACGGTGCTCATCTCTTTTTCGCTAAAACATTACTCTGACTCCATATTCATAATTATCGTTTTACTTATTAATACGACCGTCGGGTTCTATCAGGAAAATAAAGCCAATCAATCGCTTCTGGCCCTCAAGAGAATGGTAAAAATCCGAGCAAGGGTTTTACGAGATGGTTATGAGAAAGAAATTGACAGCGAGGAATTGGTTGCAGGAGACATCGTGCTTTTGAAATCAGGCGACAAAGTGCCAGCCGACAGCCGGGTTATTGAATCAAAAGGTTTGAAAGTAAATGAAGCCAGCCTTACCGGCGAATCCCAAGCAGTTGAAAAGAAGGTTGTTGATTTACTTCCAGAAGATACCCCGCTTCCCGAGCGAATCAACATGATCTTCATGGGAACAATTGTGGAAGAAGGACGAGCAGCCGCTGTTATTATTGCAACAGGAATCAATACGCAAATCGGCGAAGTTGTCTCGCTTCTTAAAAAAACAAAAAAACGTCGGACTCCGCTTCAAAAAAAGATTGTGACGCTTTCGCGCTGGCTTGGCGTTTTTATTCTTTCTATTATTTTCATTATCCTTATTGAGGGCTATTTCACCGGGAAAAACTTCGCTGAAGTTTTTGTGGCTTCTCTTGCTTTGGCTGTCTCGGCAATCCCTGAAGGACTACTCCCGGCAATAACCGTTATTCTTGTTTTTGGGATGCGGCGTATTTTCAAAACAAATGGCTTGGTGCGGAAACTGTCCGCCACAGAAACTTTAGGCGGTGTTACCGTTATCTGCACTGATAAAACTGGCACGCTCACCGAGGGAAAGATGCAAGTGAGTCATATCTTAACAAGCACCCGGGAGTTGATGAGCGATGGCCTCAACGGACTTGCCAAAGGAGAAAATGCCAACGGCGTAGAATCGCACATTACCGCGCTCAAAATCGCCGCTCTGGTAAATGACGCTTTTGTAGAAAATCCCGAAGCCGAACTGCAGGAATGGATAATGAGCGGCAGACCAACTGATCGGGCTTTGCTTTTGGCGGGAATGCAGGCCGGCTTAAATAAGCACGAACTTGAAAAACAATACCCGATTATTGATAGAATTAATTTTGAATCGGACTATAAATATGCGGCCACCTTCCATCAGGTAGGTAAACATAAAAACTCGCTCTATGTTATTGGCGCGCCGGAAGAAATCATTGCGCGTTCCCTTGATTTGGATATTGATGGAAAAAAAGAAAAACTCGGCACTTCAGAATCCGACAAATTAATGCAAAAATTTGAATCATTGACGCAAAAAGGCTTGCGAGTACTTGCCTGCGCCCATAAGGATTACAAGGCTGGCGAAAAATATCAAAACCTTAGTGACTTGGTAAAAAAACTTACACTTGTCGGATTTATCGCTCTCAAAGATCCGCTTCGCCAAGAGGCCAAAGAATATATCGCTATTACCAAAAAGGCCGGCATCCGCACCGTTATTGTAACGGGAGATCATCGTTTGACAGCCAAAGCCATTGCCGAAGAAATCGGGCTTGACGCCAGAGATGAAAATATAATTGATGGCAAAGAATTGGAAACCATCAACGACGAGAAATTAAGAGAAAAAGCCAAATATATTTCCGTTTACGCCCGCGTTTCCCCTCGCCATAAATTAAGAATCGTTGCCAGCCTTCAGGCAAATAAGGAAGTGGTGGCAATGCTTGGGGATGGAGTGAACGATGCCCCGGCCCTGAAATCCGCGGATATCGGCGTGGCGGTTGGTTCTGGCACTGATGTAGCAAAAGAAGTGGCTGACTTGGTTCTTTTGGACGACAATTTCAAAACAGTGGTAAAAGCGATTGAGCAAGGACGAGTCGTTTTTGGAAACATCCGCAAAGTTTTCGTGTATTTAGTTGCCGATGATTTTTCCGAGCTCTTTTTATTTTTAGGAAGTCTGGCGATGGGATTTCCTCTGCCGTTGTTGCCCGCTCAAATCCTCTGGATCAATCTTGTGGAAGATGGTCTACCTGGTATCACTCTAACCACCGAGCAAGAAACAAAAGGAGTAATGGAAGAAAAACCCAGAAATCCCAAAGAGCCGATACTTAATAAGCCGATGAAGCATTGGATAGCCGCCATATTTTTAATTACCGGCCTAGCGGCATTCCTTTCTTTCTTTATCCTTTGGAAATTAACCGGCGATATCCAAAAAACACGAACAATAGTATTTGCTCTTATGTGTTTTGATTCCCTGATTTTCGCG
>Ga0210050_1001159_pt1 | contig 29792 bp, 29 predicted proteins | sample CryGey132114_all_FD_185463 | JGI IMG/M metagenome (GOLD analysis project Ga0210050, IMG submission 185463) | Groundwater microbial communities from aquifer - Crystal Geyser CG22_combo_CG10-13_8/21/14_all (SPAdes) (version 2) | ecosystem: Environmental > Aquatic > Deep subsurface > Groundwater ... | reverse complement strand
GATACCAAAAAAAAGTTCAATATTCATGGTGCGTTAGAAAGAAAAAATGAATAATTCCGTCAAAATAAAAGCAAGATAGATACACAGTAGCATAAGACCCTCTGCACGGGAAATCGCTGCGCGTGTGTAGGCAAATATATTGAATAACACAAGAACAATAAAAAGAAAGAGCGCTGCAACAATGAGGTGTCCATTTATTGATATCGTAATTGGCTCTATCAATGCAACTATCCCGATGACGACTGTCGCGTTAAAAGCTATGCTCCCAAGTGCGTTACCGAGCATCATGGAAGTGTGTTTGAGTCGTGCCGCGCGAAATCCAAACATAATTTCAGGCAATGTCGTGCCAACGGCAACTATAAGTAGACCAAAGAACACCGCGCTCATCTCCAGAAATTCGGCTAGAAATTTTGACGATAAAATAAGCGCGTATGCACCCACAATGAGGGCGGCGGACCCAACAAAAAAAGCGCGTATATGCTTTAAGATGCCTGGCGTATTGTTATGGTTCCATGTTTGTTTTGTAAAATACTCTTTCTCTCGAAAAAGACGCGTGAGATATATCACAAACAAAAGTATCAGGAGAATGCCGTCTCCGCGGGAAAGCACGCCGTCTGACAATAGGAGAAACGGCATAAAAGCCAAAAGCGAAATGAGAAAAAAATTTTTCTTTGAGATTTTACTCTCAACAGCAATCTTACCGGTAAAGAGCGCGACGATGCCGATTATAAACGATAGCTTTATAATACTCGCGCCGAATGTATCTCCAAACGAAATTTGCGGCACATGCTGGAGCGCGGAGGAAATACCGATAAAAAGCTCCGGTAGCGATGTAACAAAGCTCATAAAAAGAAACGAAATAAGATATTCGGAAAGCCCAAATAGTCGCGAGAGCGCGGCAAGCGAGCGGACAAGCGATGAGCCGGCCCACGAAATGAGTACAAAAGATATAACAAATAATGTGAGGAAGAACGGCATATTAAGCGCTTTGTTTTTCAATAACAAAGTATTTGGCGAGTTCAATGATAATTAAATTTATAATGCCAATGCAAAAAATGAGTACGAGTTCAGCAGGTAAGAGCGGTACAAGTGAGAGCATATTTTGAACAGGAGGGATAAAAAGAGCGGCGGCAAGAGCACTCACGCTTGCCGCGAACGAAAGGATCAGATAGCGGTTTGAAAAAATGCGTATCTGCCAAATAGGGCGCTTCAAATTTTTAAGCGAGAACGCAAAAAATATTGAATCAATGGAGAGCGCGGCGAACATAATGGTTCGGAGTTTTTCAACAGGTATACCCTGTGACAGAAGAAAAAGATAAATTGAGATTAGAAGAACGCCGGTAATGACCGCGATAGTAATTATGAGATTTCGCAGATTCGGCGTCAGTACGCCATGCATGGTATGTGTTTTCGGGTCCCGCTTCATAATATCAGGTTCCGCCGGTTCAAACGCAAACGCAAAATTCATCAACCCCTCTTCAATTATATTTGTCCAAAGAATTTGCGCAGGAAGTACGGGTAATGGACCTCCGAGGATCAACGCGAACCCCACGACTACTATCTCGCTCGTACTTGTTGAAAGAAGATACGCGGTTATTTTTTTGATGTTATCAAGAATTTTCCGACCTTCGGCGATAGCGTGGGTAATAACATCAAAACTGTTTTTCAATAAAATAATATCAGCGGCCTCTTTTGCTACATCTGTACCGCTTCCAAACGCAATACCAATATTCGCCGCCTTGAGCGCCGGCGCATCGTTCACGCCATCGCCTGTCATGGCAACCACTTCTCCCTGTTTTCGTAAAATATTCACTACCCGAAGTTTTTGATGCGGCAAGATGCGCGCGAGCACATGCGTTTCGGCAAGGCGAAGCGAGAGTTCATCGTCATCCATAGCGGCTATATCAGAGCCGGAGAGCACATCACCCGAAATATTAATTCCAACTTCGCGCGCGATATTTCGTGCGGTAATTGCTTGGTCTCCAGTAACCATGATCACCCGCGCACCGGCCTCGCGCACCATGCGCACCGATGTTTCAATCCCCGGACGCACCGGATCGTGGAAAGCAATAAACCCGCCAAATACTATTTCATTAAGAAGTTTTTCGGCAGCGATCGGTGATTCGCGCATTTCTTCAGGAAATTTCGAAAATTTAACTTGGCGATATCCAGTTGCAAGCACGCGAAACCCTTCATTGCTTTCCCGTTCGTACTCTTTTGCAAGAATCACACGCACTTCATCTGTGAGTGGAACTGCCTTACCGCCGGAGAGCACATTAGACGCGTGCGCCAAAAGCACTTCCGGAGCGCCTGTGACAAAAAGTATTCGTTCTCGCCCATCGGATGTTTTTTTATTGAGTGAAGCGGAAAACCGATTTTCCGCCTGAAACTCAAGCGAATCAAGAGGTGGGTGTTCTTCCTCAAGAAATACCCTTGTTAAACCGTATGAAAAGCCGGCTTCAAGAATAGCCTGCTCAACTGGGCTACCGTGGAGTACCGCCTCATCCGGCACGATACGGCCGAGCGGTCCGCCTTCTGCAAATGCGTCCGTGGAAAGAATCGCGATATCAAGCACCATACGCGTATCTTCATTCAAACGAGAAGGCCCCATCGTTCCAACAGCTCTATCTGGATCGTGCTTGATGGAAAGAAGTGGTCTAATTTCTTTCAACTTCATTCTGGCTTCCGTAAGCGTGCCTGTTTTATCGGTCAAAACGACAGTCGTCCCCCCAAGTGTTTCCGCGGCAAGCAAATTTTTCACCAAACCATTCACTTTCAGAATAGATTCCATGCCGAGCGCCAATACAACTGTAACCGCCGCCGGCAGGCCCTCCGGAACGACTGCAACAGCGATGGCAATCGCGACAAGAAACATTTCCGCGAGCGGCTCTCCGCGGAAAATTCCAAGCATAAAAATAATCACAAGTGCGCCGAGTGTTACAAAAGCGATGGAGCGAGCGAGGCGCCGTATACCATGCTGGAGGGGGGTCGACTGCTCCCATTCGGTGCCAATTTCTTTTGCAATCTTCCCAACTTCCGTCCGTATGCCGGTCTCCACCACGACAGCGTGCGCACTACCGGACACAACATTCGTTCCCATCCAGAGCATGTTTGTGCGGTCTGTTACCGGCGCATTCCGCTCGGCTTGCTTCGCTTCTTTTACAACGGAAAGCCATTCTCCTGTCAACGCTGCTTCATTTACCGAAACGCCTTTTGTATCTATAATGCGCGCGTCAGCAGGCACCGATGTACCGGCGCGGACAAATATCACATCTCCAGGCACCAGAAACCGCGCCGAAACAACCTGTGTCGCGCCGTCACGGATTACTGTCGCAAATTTTTCCTGAGATGCTTCAAGTTTTTCAAACGCTTTTGACGCACGACCTTCCTGGAATACACCAACGGCGATATTGATTCCCGCCGCAAGCGCGATGACGGTTGTATCTACAAACTCTTTGAGCACAACCGTAAGGACACCTGCACCTATCAAAATAAGTGAAAGTGGGCTTTTGAGCTGCCTGATTGCACGCTCGACTATACTAACGCGCTTGCCTCTTTCAAGGGCATTATCACCATAACGAGAAAGCCGATGTTCTACTATTTTCTGTGAGAGTCCTTTTGCAAAATCAGTGCGAAGAAGATTTTTAATCTCGCCCTTCGGAAGTGCATGCCATAAAATTTCACGCCGTCGCATGATGATTCCAGTATACCACAAAGCAACCGCGCTCTTTTGAAAAGAGCGCGGTTGCTAATATATTTTTTGATTCTTTATACGATTTCACAAGTACCGGCAACACATGCAAGTTCTTTTGCACCCTCGGTATGGTCATCATATTCGTAGAGTACGATTTTTGAAAAATCAAGCTCCGGAAACGCGGCGTCAAGCTCCTCATACTTTTCTTTGGTTATTTCTTCGTATGGCGCAAGCTTGTACACATGATCCTCTTTTGGCAAAAAGGATAGCCCACCAACAATATCCCAATGTTCGTAGACCCAATTACCCACTTTTAACCATTCATCATCGCTTACCGACACGGTTACAGACGGATTGTGTTCCGTATAGTTTTCTTTTACCATTTTCCAATGCTCCAGCTGTCCCATTGCATCTATATCTCTTTTGACAACGGACTTCGCCGGCGCTTTGATTGGAAATTCAAGCACAAATGTGGTCGCTGTCGGCTCGTCCTGTCCAACTTCGGGATGATATGGTATACCCATATCTTTCAACATAGCGAAGAGTGGATTATGGCGCTCTATTCTAACGCGGCGGATGTAGTATTTCGCATGTCGCGGATGCATGCCGGATGAAGAGTCAAAAAGCTGTGAACCGTTACCGGACGGCTTCACGCATGTAATCGCAGTTGACTGATTGATACCAAACCGCTTCGTGTATTTTTTATTGACCTCCACAGCTGTTTTCCGAAGCTTCTCAAGCACTTGCGGATTCCGCAACACCGGACAATCCCACTGACCTGTAATAGACACGCCGAGCAGACGCTCTTCTTCACAATTTTTCTTCCATTCTTTTGAGAGGTACGGAAATTGTGTCAAGGTGGACTGGTATGTACCTAGAATAGTCGCAATACGCACCTTGTCCATAAGTGTTTCTTCGGTATCATTCGGTCGTGCTACGACTTCTGTCAAGTTGCAAAATTGCTTTGATTTTAAATTTATTTCGCCGCATGGATTCAGTCCGGATTTATCCGCGTCTTTTTTGAATACAGGCCATCGCCGCTCTGGAATCTGATTTTTCAAGCTCCCACGATTAAAGATACCGCGTTCTCCGGAACCGGCTTTCGCGAGATTCAGCCACTCATCCATAAAGACGGTTACTGCCGGTTTTTCGGAGTAAGCAACGGAGTTGTTTGCCATACTTCGCTCAGGGTGTGACAGATAAAATTGTCCGTTTTTAGCATCACGCATCTCGGAATCATCAAGGTCAGAGAGAGAAATAAGAGCGCTTCTACGCACACCACCCGCCACAACAACCTGCCCTATCATGCAAATAATGTCGTGCGCATCTATCGGTTGCAGCCGCCTTCCCTGTCGCGCAAACATTTTGTTTCTCGTAAAATCAATGAGTTCAATTAGTGGGCCCGGACCTGATGCGCGACCACCCATTGTTTTAAGCCGCGCCCCCTGTGGCCGTATCTTTGAATAGTCAAACTCAATATCTTTGCCGACGGACCATGTTTTTAGCCCAAGCACAAACGCATTCGCCCACCCCTCGCGGCTATCAGCCACTGTGTGCGTCGGAAGCTTTTTGCCGATTTGTTTTTTAATAATCGGTAATTTTTCAATCGTCTGTCGCTCCACGGAATAACCAAGTCCCGTACCGCACATGAGCACATACATGATCTCACCGAAATCCTGCCATTTTGACGGCGCAATGTAGGAACAGTTGTACGCGCATACATTAGAAGCATGCGCAGCGGTGCCGGCAGCCCACAGAAGCCGCATAGAGCCGAGCACTTTCATATCAAGCATATACTCTCGGATCTCGCGATATTCAACAGTGGTTAATTTCACACCAATAGTTTCGCGTATAAACCCAATATAACGGTCAACAGTTTCCACCCATGTCTCACGCCGCCCTTTATCGCCCATCCATTTTGAATAAGTGCTATAAAATACAAATTCCGCGAGCGCGTTCCGAAAATATTTTTTACTCTCCAGAGCAAGCGTCTTCACTTCCTCAGAAACAACCATCCCGCGCTCTCGCCTGAGTTCTGCACGCCGTTCCCGATAAAGAATATAGGCCTTTGCCGTACCTGCAAAATTCTCCAAAATAAGCTCCCGCTCCACATGGTCCTGAATTTCTTCAATGGCGGGAATATAATTTTTCTCACTGCGGTGCCGTTTGGCAATTTCCTGCACAACTTTTGCCGCCGCATGCTTTGCTTCCAGTTCGCTACCCTCACCGGATGCCTTCATCGCTTTGAATATTGCTTGGCTTATCCTACCGGTATCAAAAACGGTAATCGTACCATCTCGCTTGATAATTTTCTTTGGAGAGACAAGAGTTTTTTTGATTTTGACCATATATTTGATTGGTTAAGAAATCCCGCATCGGTTACTCTCCGTACATTTTTGAAGGCCAACCGAGGCGGGACTATTTTTAAATTTTAGTTGTATTGTCATTGTACCCGATAGTGCCAGCGCTCGTACTGTGGATAACGAAAAAAACATAAAAAAATACCACGAGAAAATATTTTCTACGCTGGCGCAAGAGCTAATCCGAATTGCACGCATCTCTGCCTGTTGATATAATATAAAATTATAATATAACTTCCTACAACATTATGGCCCCTTTTGGCAAATCACGAGCAAATGTTTCCAAGCAAGAATTCCATAAAAAAGTCAGGTCGGCGCTTGCTACAAAAAGTTTTTCTCTTCGTGAGCGAGATAAAATTGAGAGCATGCTCGTCGGCGATATCCACGAAACAGGTATTAGAAAAGGGCTTGATAAAAATGAGATAGACAATCGGATTGACTGGATGAAGAAAAATAAACGCATGCACGGTCTCTCGGACACAAAAATAGATACCCTCAAAAAAGAACTCTATAAGCATTTGTAAATACAAAAAAATAATTGATCTCTTTATTATTCGGCTGACTCCGGAGCGTGTTCTGAAGTATTTTCCGTTTGAATACCGTTTTCAAGCATTTTTATAGCTTCAGACAACGGAAGGTCAGGAAATCGCCGAGTAGCATCAATGGCAACTTCAATACCAACAGACCGCACCTGCTCTCCTTTATCATTGTAAAGTGGTAATTTTTTCCACGCATGTATCATGCGTTTTTTAGGTGCTCCGTTTACATCAGTAATGGATACTTCAAAAAATTCTCCTGTAAATGAAACGCCGAGGTCTTTCGCCAGCGCTTCTGCCCACGCATTGCGCTGTTGATATTTTTCACGCTCCGATTCAGGTTGTGGTATGTTTTCCATAATCAATATTATACATTATTTTTAGATTTTCCGAGCGGAGGAGACAGGATTTGAACCTGCGAGGGGTTGCCCCCAACACGCGTTCCAGGCGTGCGCCTTAAACCACTCGGCCACTCCTCCAAATCCTATCTTATACTAGAATCTGCTGAAAACAAGAAAACTTGCTTTGTTACAGAGCATTTTATTGTTGCAGTCCATAATTTTCAAGAAATATTGAAATATACCGGTTTTTAGCCACGAAGCGCGCGGATTCGTTCCTCTACCGGAGGATGGGTCATGAAAAGTTTTGCAAAAAAACCGACAGTATGCCTACCCTTAAAAGGGTTTGCGATAAACAAATGCGCGGTCGCGTGGTTTGCTCGACGAAATTCATTCGGGTCTTTGGAAATCTTTTCAAGCGCCCGTGCCAGCCCTTCAGGATAGCGAGTTAACAGTACTCCGGAAGCGTCGGCCAGAAATTCCCTCTTCCGCGAAATGGCAAGCTGAATAATTGTCGCGATAATCGGCGACAGAATTGCAAGTGCGATGCCAAAAACAACAAGAATGAGCTGTGCTCGTCCATCCCTATCGTGCCTACCTCCGCCAAATAGGGTCATACGAATAAAAAAATCCGAAAGAAGTGTTACAAAGCCAACAAGCACAACGACTATCGTCTGGAGTAAAATATCGCGGTTACCGATATGGGAAAGCTCGTGCGCAATCACTCCCTCCATCTCGCTTCGGTCAAGAATTCGCAGGAGACCGCTTGTCACGGCAACCGCCGCATGTTCTTTGTCGCGGCCGGTTGCAAACGCGTTCGGTGACTGGTCTTCTATTATATGGAGTGTTGGCATCGGGAGCCCTGCAGTTATAGAGAGATTTTCAACAATATTCCAGAGCTCACGATGCGAATCACGCGAGACTAAACGAGCACCGGATATTTTCAAAATAATTTTATCTGAATACCAATATCCGAGAATATTCATTCCAACAGAAAAAATCACTGCGATGTAGAGTATTAGTTGGTTGCCGTAAATGTAGCTAAAAGACCAGCCGATGCCGATAATTACCAACACGAACATGAGCATAAGAAACCAGGTACGCCGGACATTTTTATCCTGATTTGAGTAGATATTCATATAAACTATAAACCTAAGTAAAAAGTCTAGCGATGTCGTTGTAGGTTACGAGGAGCATCAGGCCTATTAAGAGCACGAAGCCGACTGTGTTTGCGACCTGTGTGACTTTCTGTGAAATCGGCGAACCCTTGATTGCTTCAATTACAATAAAAAGAAGTCGTCCTCCGTCAAGCGCCGGAAACGGCACAAGATTTATAATCGCCAGATTTATAGAAATGAGCGCGGTAAAAGTAAGTAAATGAATAAAACCAAGCGTGCTCGCTTCGCCAACCATGCCGGCAATTCCTACCGGTCCGGCGATGCCTGATAGGTCTGCGTTCCCACGGACAAGATCCGTCATAAGCTCAAAGAGGCCTGTCGCGATGGCGACCGTCAGATGCGATGTGGTACGCAAACCCTCCCAGAGCGCGTCTGGCAGAGAATATTTCGCGATACCAAGAACACTCATGGTAATACCGATTGCCTGCTTCCCTTCCACAATTCCCGCTTCTGGTACAGCTTCGGCAAACGCAGGCGCACCATCACCACGCCGATAAAGCACTCCCAATGCATTATTTCCGTGTGAAGCTATAAAATCCTGCGCCATGACGACTTCTTTTATGTCCTGTATGCCATCTCCATTTGACGAAAACGCAAGAATTTCGTCGCCGGCGCGTAGCCCACTCTCTGCTGCCGGCGAGCCCGGAAGCACGGATGTGATAGTGAGCACCGGCTCTCCCACAAACGCTTCGCGCGCTACTGTTTCCGTGGAGGCGGGCAGGCCGGACATAAAACCTGCCGAAAGCAGAATCCACGCGAAAAGCCAGTTAAAAGAAACACCAGCGACAATAATTGCCGCCTGCACTGCTTTTGGTTGCACCATAAAGCTCCGTGGACGGTCCTCGGGCGGGATATCCTCTTCCGCATTCTCACCGACAATTTTTACAAATCCGCCAAACGGTATCAAGTTTAGCGTATATTCAGTCTCACCTATTTTCTTACCTAATATTTTCGGTGGAAAACCAAGCCCAAATTCAGGAACTTTGACGCCAGCTTTCTTCGCAACCAAAAAATGCCCGAGTTCGTGGACCAAAATAAGAAGTGCGAGAATAAGAATAAAAATAATGATAGTCATAGAAACAATGGCGCGTATCAGGATTTTATGTCCTTTTCCTTAATACAACTTAAATCCTCAAGAGCAGTATTTGCTTCATCGGTAAGTTTTTGCAGTTCGTCTTTAGCGCGAAATTTTTCATCCTCGGAGAGCGCGCCGCCTTTTTCCTTCGCCTGAATATCTTCCCATGTTTCCTCTCGTTCTTTCTTCACCGAGATGCGCGCTTCCTCAAGCTTACGCTTCACTATTTTGAGAAGCATCTCACGGTTTTCTGCGGTCAATTCCGGAAACGATACACGCACCCCTTGATCGTCGCTTGAAACACCGACGCCAAGATCGCCGTGCCGTATCGCCTGCTCTATATCTTTGATCTGCCCCTTATCCCACGGAATAACACGCAAGGTTCGCGCATCATCCGTGGAAATACTTGCTACATGATGTACTGGCATTTTTGAGCCGTATGACTCCACAAAAATTTTATCAAGAATTACCGGTGTTGCGCGACCGGTGTGTATCCCGGCATACTCAATTTTAAGCCAGCCGGCTATTTCCCCTGTCCTTGATTTGAATCGTGAGAAATCGTATGCCATTACCGCACAGTATACCACAGAAGTTGCTTTTGGAATAATTTTCACATAATATTTTGGGCAGATGATATTTGTCATGTTTGTTATATTGAGCCGGTCATTCAAAATAAAAAGGAGGAATAAATGTGCGGAATATTTGGTGTTTGGCGTCAGGATGCCGCAAAAGTGCTCTTTGACGGAATGTACGCAATACAACAGCGCGGAAAAGAATCCGCCGGTGCGGCAATCCTCACAGAAAACGGTATCAGATGTTTCAAAAGCATGGGATTCGTGAATGATTTATTCAAAAAACATCCGGAGATACGCCATACACGCGCGGACGCTGCAATTGGGCATATCCGGTATTCAACGAGCGGCAAGAGCACGCTTGAAAATGCTCAACCGGTATTCGGATATACGAAATTCGGTCCACTTGCCATCGTGCATAACGGTACGCTGACGAACGAAAAAGAACTGCGCGCGCACTTACTTAAAAAAGGAGCCGTATTCCAAGCTGCGTTTGACAGCGAACTTTTCCTCCACCTGATAGCGCATTCCGAGAAAAAAACGCTACACCAAGCGATAGCTGACGCGCTTGAACATGTTTCGTCTGCATATTCCCTTTTGATACTTTCAAAAGACGCGCTCTATGCCGTTCGCGACCCGTACGGATTCTGGGGACTCTCCATCGGTTCATTTGGCTACAATAAAGGGTATGTGTTTGCTTCAGAAACGGTAGCAATAGATAACATTGGGGCTCAATTCCAGTGCGAAGTACCGGTAGGTTCAATCGCCAGTATTTCAGATACGGCAACAATTCGGTTTGAGTATCATAACGAAGCGCTGTCGCGGGCTCCCGGGAAAAGAAACACAAGATGCTCGTTTGATATTTTATATCTCTCAAATCCCGCGTCACGGAATACAGACAGTAACTTTTCCGTATATCACATACGCGAACGGTTAGGTAGATTCCTCGCGGAAACTTTCAAACGCCGCGCCATTCCTGTTGATATCGTCGTACCGGTTCCAGACTCGGGGAATATCGCGGCGCTCGGCTTTCATCAAGCATCCGGCATCCCGCTGGAATACGGACTCATTCGCGGACACTACACCACACGGACATTCATTGAGCCGGAACAGGAAAAAAGAGCGGCCGGAGTACGCATGAAGTTTGACCCTGTGATAGATATTGTGCGCGGCAAACGGGTCGCGCTTGTTGACGATTCACTTGTCAGAAGCACAACCTCACGAAAGCTTGTGTCTATGCTTAAGCATTGCGGCACACAAGAGGTGCATGTTTTGATTGCGTCTCCACCTGTTAGATACCCCTGTCCATACGGCATTGATATGAAAAGCGTCGACGAGCTCATAGCATCGCGGAAATCAACTGAAGAAATCCGACAAGAGATTGACGCCGATTCCCTGACATATCTTCCGTCTAACTGCTTTAAAAACTCATTCGGAAACGACAACCACTGTAGCGCATGTTTTGATTGCGGATAACGCTTCAAATATTTTTCACAACACCCCGCTCTTGTAGCGGGGTGTTTTTATGTCTGTATGTATGGCGCGACAATCGCTATATGCTCAAGCACAAGCTTCAGCGATGGCGAACGACCGCGCAAGTGTCCACGACAATTCCCGATTTCATTCACGATAAAACAATAGTCGCCAAGCGAAATGTGTTCTCTGGCACGCGCCTCGTGAAGCTCTTCTTCAATCGTATTCAACAGCGCAATCGCTGAATCCTGGTCTTTCGCGTCAATGATTTTCCTTACAGCTATTAGCCGTTCTGGAATATCACGAAGAAGAAAGCCTGCCCATAGATCATGTGCTTCGCCGCGTTCATTAATAAGTAGTACGCGCGAAAGAAGCGTAGGTATAAGCGAGACCGCGCGTGATACAAGGAAGAAAAAAAGCGTCTCGCGCGCGGGCTCTTCCAAGAGCTTGAGTAGCGCGTTCTGCGCTTCGGTTGTCATGATTTTTGCGGTAATAACAAATACTTTAAGCTGCCCAATGGGACGCTCTGCCGCAATCTCTTTCACCCGACGCGCTTCATCAATCCCAAACACTTCATATGCAAACTCAATGTGGTCAGGATTCCCCCGTGTCCGAAATCCAAGTGTCTCATTTAAGAACCGAAGAAGATTTTCACGCGCCGCTTCACCGCCAAGCACAATGTACGCATGGTGCAACGAACCATGATTTTCGTATGTTTTTTGAAGTGCTTCCATATGATAATGATAATCAACGCGGAGCGCGAAATTACTCTTTATATATTTCTTATCATACACTGACGCGCCGTCTATTACGAACCGCGTTTTGAAAGAATACTTTTTTTATAGACATCAAGATGATTCAGCGCCACGCCTGTTCCCTTCGCCACGCAATAAAGGGCATCATCGGCACGGTGTGCCTTCACACCGGTACGACGGTAAATAAGCTCCGGGAGATTCCGTAAAAGCGATGAACCTCCTGTCATAATAATGCCTCGGTCAATAATGTCGGACGCAAGTTCAGGAGGTGTCTCGTGAAGTACTGTCTTGACTGCACCGACAATTTCACGAAGCTCATTTTCAAGCGCTTTAACGATTTCATTCGTACCAATATCAGTAGACCGCGGAAGGCCGGATATCAAATCACGCCCTTTCACGGAACAAGTGAGCGCTTCCTCAAGCGGGAGCGCGGAACCTATCTTTATCTTCACCTCTTCAGCTGTTTTGTCGCCAATGGCCAGATTAAATGTACGCTTCACATAGTCCACAATCGCGCGGTCTATTTTTGTACCTGCGCATTTCACCGATGTGGAAAAAACAATACCGCCAAGCGAAATAACGGCAACATCTGTGGTGCCTCCGCCGATATCCACAATCATGTGTCCGTATGGTTCATGAATAGGAATACCAGCGCCAATGGCGGCAAGAATCGGCTCTTTTACCACATAAGCGTTTTTCGCGCCCGCCTTGAGCGCCGCTTCCACTACCGCGCGTCGCTCTGTTGAGGTGACGCCGGCAGGTACTGATATCATGACTTCCGGGCGGAAAATATTCCATTTGCCAAGAGCTTTCCCAATGTAGTAGCGAAGCATCACTTCAGTAACGCGATAATCGGCAATCACGCCATCTTTCATCGGCCGATACGCGATGATATTGTCCGGCGTCCGCCCAATCATCACTTTTGCCTCAAGTCCAACCGCAAGTACGGTATTTCCATCTTTTGTGAGAGCGACAACAGACGGCTCGTTTAACACGACACCTTTATTCGGTACAAACACGAGCGTATTTGCCGTGCCGAGGTCAATGCCTAGTTTTGGAGAAAAATAAAACATATAAATTAGCGAGTTTCCGCCATACCAACATCATCCATGCGCACAATGTTAGCACCTATACCGCGTAGACGCTCTTCAACCTGCTCGTAACCACGGTCAACATGGTACGCATTATGAATAACAGAACGACCGTTTGCAATAATCCCCGCAATAATGTAGGCAAGCCCAGCGCGTAGATCCGGACTTTCAAGCGTCTTACCAACAAGTTTCGTAGGGCCTTTTACAAGCACCCGATGCGGATCCATCATACGGATACTCGCGCCCATCCTGTTTAATTCATGCACATAATTGAGCCGACCTTCAAAGATGGTCTCAAAGACAGCCGCGTCACCTGCCGCCTGCGTAAGAAACACAACTGCTGGCGCCTGCAAATCAGTAGGAAAACCAGGATATTCATGGGTCTTGATATTCACGCTTCGGTACGGCACTCTACTTTTTTTCGCAGATATGACGATGTTTCGTTTACCGATTGAGAGTGGCACGCCAGCATCTGAAAGAAAAGCGATTATAGAATCGAGATGCGACGGCTCGCAACCAGCAATTGTCACATCTCTACCAGCGAGCGCGGCAAGTATAAGAAAACAACCGGCTTCTATACGGTCAGGCATAATTTCGTACCGCGGTGCTTTACACGCGAGAAGTCCGCCACCGCGAATCACGAGTGTGTGTGTTCCAATGCCTTCTATCCGCGCTCCCGATGCCTCCAAAAATCTTAGAAGTGCGGTGATTTCCGGCTCAACGGCGGCATTCTTGAGTATGGTAGTACCGCGCGCAAGAAGTGCCGCAAGTGCAAATGTCTCGGTGGCGGTAACGCTCTGCACACGAAAATAAATCATCGCGCCACGAAGACCGCCTTTTGGCGCAGAAATATAATAATGCCTCTTATTTACTTTTACAGATGCTCCCATTGCGCGATACCCATCAAGGAAAATATCTATTGGCCTCTCCCCGATAACGCATCCGCCCGGATGCGGAAATGACACCGAACCGAAACGCGCGAGTATCGGTCCTGTAAAAAGAATAGACGCACGCATCCGCTTTGCGATATCTTCAGGAAGAACAGGATTGATGATTTTCGGAACGGTAAAGGTATAGGTTCTCTCTTGCGCTGTCGTTTCAACACCAAGGGCCGCGAAAAGTTCTTCGGTCCGGCGCAGGTCTTCTAGAAGCGGAGTGTGTGCGAGAGAAAGCGGTTCCCGAAATATAAACGGCGCCGCAAGAGCTGGTGCCAACGCGTTTTTTGAACCATTAACCCTTATAGTACCTGAAAGTAATTTTCTGCCGCCAAGGCCAGACACGATGAAAGAGCTTGTCATACGGGATATTCTAACGGCTTAAGCACAAAAAGCCAAGAACGCACGGTTGCGGATGATGCCTGTAATACCGGCTTTATTTTTCATGTCATATGTTAGTATGATTTAACTATGGCATCCATTACTATCGCCCATGTTATCCCAATAACAAAAGGCATCGGAAAAGAGCGGCTGTCTTATTTTACGAGCCAGCCAATCGCCCCCGGAATGCTCGCGATGGTGCCGCTTCGAAACCGCGTCATACCGGCAATTATCATACAATGCGAGACCGCCTCGGACATAAAATCATCACTCCGCTCAAGCGATATCGGAATGAAAAAAATCATTTCGGTAAGAGAAGGATACTTCTTCCTGCCGGCATTTTTGCGCGCGCTTGAAAAAATATCCGACTATCACGCGAGCACAACCGGCACAGTGCTTGAATCACTCTCCATAAACGCTATTTTAAGTGCCGCGGCAAGTATAAAAGAATCAGCAGGTATCATTCGCGAACATAATGGTGATGCAGACGAGGCAGTGGCACACGAAGGGCTCGTCTTTCAAGCGCCCGACAAAGAACGCGTCGCGTCGTATAAAAGCACCATCCGCGAAACATTCGCAAAAAATGAATCCGTATTTTTCTGCGTGCCGGAAATACGCGACACAGAACGCATGGCTACGCTACTTGAGAAAGGTATCAGCGGATACACATTTGTTTTTCACAGCAAATTGAGCAGTAAAGAGATTGTCAGACGCTGGAATTTGGCACTTGCAACGAACCATCCGGTGCTCATAATCGCAACACCATCTTTCATCAGTATTCCACGAAAAGATATCGGCACGATTATTATGGACAAGGAAGGTTCATCTTCATACAAACAGGAGCGACGCCCATTTCTTGATTTCCGTACAGCGCTTCAGTTCTACGCAAAAGAGCTGCGCGCAATCTTTCTCTATGGAGATACACTCCTAAGGCCGGAGACGATAAGCAAATACAAAACTGGTGCGTACGCGTCATTTTTACCACTTCAATTTCGCCTGCTTTCTACAGCCGAACAACTGCTTTCAGACATGACGCGCCCGCCTGCCATCGCGGGTGGTAGAAAAGAGTTTGAGCTCTTAAGCGCGGAGGCAAAAGCACTCATCGCCAATACAAAAAACACAAACGACAAGATATTTGTGTTCGCAGCCCGCCGTGGCACATATACCCTAACTTCCTGCAATGATTGTGGTCGCGCAGTTCTCTGCCACTCCTGTAAAACACCACTGGTTATTCATACGAAAAATAAACAACAAATATTCCTCTGTCACAAATGCGGCTATATGGAGCCGGCGCGTGACCAATGCGCCTCATGTTTCGGCTGGCGGCTTGCACCGTTGGGTATTGGTGCGGAGCGTGTAGCGGATGAAATTTCAAAAATCGCGCATGAGAGGCCGATTATTGCCGTTACAAAAGATACCGCCACGACAAAAGAAACTGAAGCACGCGTCAGAAAATTTCTAGACACACCGGGCGCAATATTGGTCGGCACCGAACGAGCGATCGCGGCACTTCCTGCCGCCATTGAACATGTGGTCGTCATATCGCTTGATTCCATGTTTGCCATTCCCGATTTTCGCATCAACGAACGGGTCTTCCGGCTCCTTCTAGCACTCCGAGAACATGCGAGCGAAACATTCATAATCCAGACGCGCCGAGCCGAGGACCAGCTCTTCCAATATGCACTGAAGGGAGACCTAATGTCTTTTTACAAGCACGAACTAGCAGAACGAAAAAAGTTTGGCTATCCGCCTGCCGGTATTTTGATAAAGATATCGGCAACCGGCACTGAAGCGCGCGCGAGGCAAGAGATGGAAACAGTACGCAACTTTCTTGATGAATATCAAATGATTGTTTTTCCGGCATTCATGCCACGCGCGCGTGGCGCTTTTACAATGCACGGAATACTCAAAATAGCGCCTGAGCATTGGCCGGATTCGGCGCTTTTGCATAAACTCAGGCGTCTCCCGCCCGCACTATCTATTGACATATCCCCCAAACATTTGTTATAATAATTTTGTGTACGACTTTTATTAACGAGTAAAAATATAAAATCACTCAAGATTGTTACCAAAAGAAAGGGCAATGGATGCGAAAAAATTTCAGAAAAAAACCATCATTTAAATCAATCAAGGCAAAAAAATTGCGAAAATTGAGGGAACGAGAACGGTGCTATGCCGACATCAACAAAGAAATAGACGCCGTACACGGAGAGCAAACTTATTTAAGCGCGGACAGAACCACCTGTGGGAGATGCGATTCACGCAATCTGGAAGTTAAATATTTAGACAATTCTTCAGACACAGGAGAAGTCGTCTGCGTTGACTGCGGTACTTATATCCGCAGTTATGAATTGGGCTAACCACCCACACTATCGTCGCCCCCACGGAAATCCGTGGGGGCTTTTTTAATGCCGGTATTTGCCATAATTAAGAGTGCATTATATAATTTTTATATGGTTGAAATACTCCAAAAAGACAATCCGCGCCTGCGTGGACAGGCAAAAGCGGTTCCTATCAAAGATATCGGTACGAAAAAAATCGTGCAGATTATCGCAGATATGAAAAACGCTATGTATGCCGAGAAAGACGGTATTGCTATAGCCGCCCCGCAGATCGGAGTACCGCTTCAGATTTTTGTGGTCTCCGGACGCTTGTTTTATTTAAATAAAGAAGACCGCGGTGAAAACCCTGAAAAAGAAAAAGAGTATCGCACGCGCGATATGGTATTCATTAATCCTATGATTACGAAACATTCGCGTAAAAAAAAGACTGAAATTGAGGGGTGCCTATCGGTGCGTTGGCTCTATGGAAAAACATTGCGGTACACGCAGGTCACACTCCGTGCTCACGATGAACACGGCACGCTGATTGAGCGCGGCGCCAGCGGTCTGCTTGCACAAATATTTCAACACGAGACAGACCACCTGCACGGCATTTTATTTACAGACCACGCGAAAGACATTGAGGAAATGCATCCTGATGTGCATGTAAAGTAAAATATACTCACCCATATCTTATGGCATTACTTAAATACGCAACACAAAAAAACAGCATGCCGGATATTGTATTTTTCGGCACTTCACAATTTGCCGTCGGCGTGCTGGATGCACTTGCGCAACAAGATATCATACCAAAACTTATCATCACCACCCCCACCCAGCCAAGTGGCCGACAGTTGAAACAAACACCCCCGCCGGTATACGAATGGGCAAAAGAACACAACATTACCGTCTACCAGCCGGAGCATATGTCGGACCCTGTGTTTCTCCATTGTTTAGACGGCCATACACGCAATGATTATTCGTTTCAAGAATTAAGCAAAACGGCATGGGATATTTTCATCGTATCTGATTACGGTAAAATCATTCCCAAAGAGCTCTTGACCATTCCGAAACACGGGATTGTGAATATTCATCCATCACTACTGCCGAAATTCCGTGGTGCAAATCCGATACGAGCGGCCATCCTTGAAGAAACCGAAACAGGTGTAACTATCATTCAGATGGACGAAAAAATTGACCACGGCGACATTCTCACCCGGAAAAAACTTGATATCCCATCCATCATAATTCCGTATGAAATTCTGGAAGAAAAGCTCGCGGCGCTTAGCGGAAAACTGCTCGCTGACATTCTGCCGACAATACTTAGTAAAGATATAGAGAGCATTCCACAAGAGCACAACAGCGCGACATACACAAAAAAAACAGAAAAAGATGACGGGTTCATAAACCTTTCGGATGACCCTGAAAAAAACTATCGCAAATATTGCGCATACCACTCATGGCCACGAACATACTTTTATACTTACAAAGGAGACGCACAAATTCGCGTGATTATTTCTGATGCCGCGCTGGAAAATTACCAGTTTATCATCAAAAAAGTAATCCCCGATGGGCGTAGGGAAATGGATTGGGATTCTTTTGTAAACGGCTACGGCGAACCAAAATAATCGTGGGCTTCGTGCTACATATCTATATCTGCCAAAACCTCTCCCAACTACTCAATAATAATCTTGTGTACAATCACATCTTGTATCGGATGTGCGTTTGCATTCGTCGCCACACTCTCTATTTTATCTACTACCTCCATACCGCGTGTGACGCGCCCGAATACTGTATGTTTACCGTCAAGCCAAGGTGCCTCACCGACAGTTACAATGAAAAATTGGCTTCCATTCGTATTCGGACCGCCGTTAGCCATCGCAAGTACACCACGGACAATTTTTTCATCATTTATTTCATCGTCAAAAGTGTACCCCGGTCCGCCAGTCCCGTGTAGAGACCAATCTGGAAGCATAGAAACCGGATCACCGCCCTGTATCATAAAATCTTTTATTACGCGGTGAAATAGCGTTCCATCGTAAAAACCGCTTTCTGCGAGTTTAATGAAGTTGGCGACTGTGAGTGGCGCTTTATCTTTTAAGAGTTTAATTTCAAAATTGCCAAAATTCGTCTGGAAAATGGCTTTCTCGGCAATATTTATTTTTGCCGCGATATCTTTTGAAAGATTTTTTTCACTGTTTTTTGACACATTAGTGAATGCATACCCAAGCCAGAAAACGGCGACGAGTATAAATATAATTAAGAGATAAAACCCTGGTCCGATATTAGTTTTTTGATTACCCATACAAAATTTATTCCCCGCTACGAAATCCGCGGAGCAATCTTTTAATCATACCCCCGCCCTTTTTCTCGAGCGTCTTATGTTTATTTTTCCGAGAGCGGAGCTCGCGTGCCATCGCATCCTTCGCGCCGTCTATCGCCGCGTACAAATCTTCTCCGGTATATTCAGCCCGCAAATTATCGCCAGCTAAATGCAGATTTATTTCTGCTCGGAATACATCTCCCGACTTATGGTGTCCGGTGGTCTTTTCTAATTCAATATCCGCTCTCACGCTTGTATCCTCCGGGTCTATAAATTTCTCAAGCATAACGACTTTTTCATCCGCATAGATTTTTATCGCGCCGGTAAGCTCCATCCCCGTACCCTTCAAATTAATAGGAAATGCCATATAGCTATTATATTGTCAGATATCTTTTCATGCAAGTAACGCCGATTTCATAAACCACTATCCGCCAATACGGAATACTTTATTCCTAGAACGCGCGCCGGAGACGAAGCGCACCTTCCCCGCTGGCACACTAAAATGAAGTGCCACCAAGTCCATAATACGACTATTTGCAAGATTCCGTTCAGCTGGCTCACGCACGGCAATTTCAAGTTTCCCATCGCCTATTTCTTTCACATATTCTTTTTTCGCGCTAGGAATCGCACGAACCAGAATCTCCCGTATATCCATAAAAATAGTATACCGCCACACACCTTGTTGCCACAAGCTTTTTTTGGTATGATTGTACAACTATTCCGGGGTAGCTCAGCTGGTAGAGCGCTCGGCTGTTAACCGAATGGTCGTGGGTTCGAGTCCCACCCCCGGAGCCAAGAAACTAGATATGAACTCAGATTTACAACGATTTATCGTAGAGACAGAAACTAAAGATTATGAGATACTGGGACTATGAAAAAATTCACCCTATTTTCTATAATTGTTACCGTCTTTCTTTTCGGTGGTTTGGTAATAAGCCATGGGGCGTTGGCTCAAACTGATGACCACACAGCTCGCGAAGAAGCAGAGGGCGAAATTGTTTGGCAAAAGCTTCAGATAAAAGAAATTGAATGTGGAGATCTATCGGATGATGATTTTGGTGTCCTCGGAGAATACTTTATGGGCCAAATGCTTGGCGACTCGCACGCGGCAATGAATGAAATGATAATGCGAATGCATGGAGAAGAAGGCGAGGAACAGATTCACATTCTAATGGGCAAGCGGCTTTCTGGATGCGATACTTCAGCGGCGTTTCCAGCCATAAGTGGTGGTTGGATGCCAATGATGAACATGATGTGGGGAGGATGGTCGTCTCCCTTTAGCGGTAATAATGCAATAAACAATGTGATGAGTTTTGGATTTGGGCCTTTTGGCGGTTTTGGTTGGATTTTTATGATTTTGTTTTGGGCACTCGTCATTATAGGAATAGTTGCTTTGGTGCGATGGCTTTCAAATCAGTCAACTGGCGACACCTCTAATAAATCGGCTCTTGATATACTTAAAGAACGCTATGCTCGCGGAGAGATTGGCAAGCACGAATTTGAAGAAAAGAAAAAAGAATTAAATTAAAATTAAATTAATCTGCTTATGAAAATAGGTATCATATTACAATCAAATAAGCCGGAACATATCTGGAACACATTCCGCTTCGGCATTACCTCGCTAAAAGCAAATCATGAGGTAACTATTTTTCTGATGAGTGAGGGGTCCGAACTTGACACTATTCCGGACACAAAAGATTTTGATATTTCTCAAAAAGTTGCTGAATACAGAGAATTAAAAGGAATCTTATATGCCTGCGGAACATGCCTCGAGATTCGTGGCAAAGAGGAAACTGGCGTATGTCCTGTTTCCACAATGACTGACTTGCTTAAAATGGTTGAAGAAAGTGATAAGGTCTTGGTATTTTGATAGAAGTATAATGATGATTCCGCTTGAACTTTCGTTGAGACCCAAACCACTACAAGAACACCGCTCTTTCAGAGCGGTGTTCTTGTAAGATTTTTCAATCTTTTCTCTATCGTTCTGCCCTATTTGGGCGGGGCTATTCATGCGGACCATCTGATTCTTTTTCGTCATCATCATCGTGGTCGTTATCCTTCACCTTTCCTTTATGCTCGCCCTGATTGTTCTTATGATCATCGCGGCCGACTGTTGCCGGTATGATATCGCCTTCATTCCCGCTTATCGCGTTTATCCATGTACCGTATTTGCCCCCTGTGTAAATCCAGCCCCACCAGTCAAGATTTGTGGACGCACTCGTAAAGTATTTGTCAACCCAGTTCATGCGTCCGGGGCAATTACCAAAGATATCGCATTGGTAATCAAAGAATCCGATGGAACCCTTGGTTTTCAAAGTCGGGTGAAATGCTCCGACAATCGTAGCGCGATAGCCGCCACGCATCTTTCCATGTTCATTTCCAATAAGCGTCGTGGCGCCACCAGGGCTCGTCTGCCCGATAATGGAGCTGAATTTGCCCTTATACTCAACAGTCGCACAAAATGTGTTAGGTACTCCCGTTTTCCATACTTTTATGCGGCGGACATAATTATCGTATGCCCAGAAATTTCCGGCCGTACCGGAATCTACATCGTTCTCAACTGCCTGACGCACATTCACGATAGGAGTGCCGATACCACCGCAAAGTTCCGAATTTAATTCGCTTTTCCAGGGAAGCTTCGGAGGCGGACCAAAAACTCCGCCTGCCATAGCCGCCGATGTTACAACTGTAACGATGCCAATAAATATTCTACTAAACATAATAAATATTGATTCATCTATATCTAATAGGGTATTCGACCTTCTTCTTTCATTATACGCCCATACAGACCGCAGACCACTCAAAACGGGTATAAGTATCGTATAGGAAAATCGCACCGGTGGTCGGTGCGATATTTATATACATACTCTGTGTATTTTGTGATAGTGTAACCTTTTGTGATTAGAGGTACATACTATTATCAAGTGGCCACAGAATAACAATGAATGACCAAGTATTACCGATACTGATAAAGCGCTCGCGGGAGGGAGATACCGATGCGTTCCGATGCATTTTTGAGCGTTTAAACGACCGCCTTTTTCAATACGCCCGTGCGCACACCGTCGCACGAGACGATGCGCTTGATATCGTGCAGGATACTTTCATAGATATCTGGAAATCCCTCAATGGGTTCGCGTACCGCTCCGATGAAGCATTTTATGGATTCGTCTTTGTGATTCTAAAGCGGAAAATCGCGCGGTATCGGAGAATAAACGCTATTCGCGCGTCACTGCCATTTAATGAAAAGATTGCAAATGAGGCGAGCTATGAAATTGAGCGGGAAGATTATCGTTTCGTGATGAAAGCCTTGGAGCGGCTCGCTACTGATTATCAAGAACTCCTGAAGCTTAGATATTGGAGTGATATGAGTTTTGCCGAAATAGCCCTTGTGATGAACATTACTGAAGGGACGGCAAAAGTGCGGCATCATCGCGCGCTTCAAAAATTAAAAGATTATACGGCTAATATATATGAACAATAATATTGACGAACAATTGAAAAAAATGAAGCGCAATCCCCTCTCACAGAAAGAAAAAGAAATGCTCTGGTCGCGCATCCAAACGCGCATTGAAAAAAAGAGCATCTTCAATTGGCTTACTAGCGGACTTCCGATATCGTTTTCTCATAACAGCCGTTTTATGCTGGCACTCGCGTTGGCGCTCATTCTTGCGAGCTCGGGAGCCGGTACGGTACTCGCGGCCAATAATGCCAAGCCCGGCGACATACTCTTCCCTATTGATATAGCGGCAGAAAAGATCCGGCTCGTCATTTCCACAAAAGACAAGCAGGATATGCTTCGGGTGCAATTTGCGGAAGAACGGCTCCATGAAGTGCGGATACTCATTGCGTTTGAGAATAGCCCTGGCGACAATACCGCCGGCAATAAACAGACCGCCTCCTCCACTGCGGCTTCAGCCACTTCCACGGATACCATTGCTTCAAGTACACCGTCGCGACACTCAAAAAAAACCGAAAAGGCGCTGGCGCAAGCAATAGCGCACCTTGAGAAGGCGCAAAACATACTTGAGGAACATGGAAACAGCGAAGCGCTTGCGTCTCTTGAAACGGTGATAGCTGATTTTTCTGCCCAATACCAATACACAGGAAACCAAAACGGAAACATAGAAAAAATTAAAGAAATTAAAGTCAAAGTCAAAGAGAAAAAGGAGAGGATTGAAATTGTAATTCAAACAAAAAAAGATAATGAACGAAAGAAATTTGAATTGGAAGATGATGACGGCGATAGCGATAAGGACGAGGAAGATAATGAAAGTGACGACGACGAAGACGGAGACAGCGGTCAGAGTAACAGTAATGATGAAAAGGGGGGTAGCGAGCACGGCAATAAAGTGATTGTTTGCCACAAAGATACTCATACGATCCGCATTTCTGAAAACGCGCTTCCGACGCACCTCGCCCATGGCGATGAAGAAGGCCGGTGCGACACTGATGCGAGCGGTAATGATGAAGAATATGATGCCGATGATGACGAAGAAGAAGGAGATGCGGACGATGATGATAACGAGGATGATAACGAGGATGACAACACCGCGACATCAACTCCCGACACTACGGCGCCAGTACTATCAAATATTTTTTCCGCTCCCGCTACATCAACCAACGCCACCACGACTGCGGAAATCAGCTGGCACACCGATGAATCGGCAACATCTAAAGTATCTTATAGCGTCACTACCGGGTTCTTCTCAAGCTCTACCGCTATAAAAAGTTCAATATTCGAAACCACCCTAGTCCTCACGCATATACTCAAGCTTTCAGACCTGAACGCAAGCACGACATACTACTTTATAGTTGAATCGTCAGATGTCGCCGGCAATACAGCCACCTCTTCTGAACATTCATTTACGACGAGCTAGCCGATCTGCTATGTCTAAGCCGCCACGCCTATAATGGCGCGGCGGCTTTATTTGACAATAGTAAAATAAGATGCTACCCTACTATCAGGTAATATCTTGTCTCCACAAACTAAAACATTTTGACGTGAAAGGAGGTAGGGTCCGTGAAAAAATTTTTCAAATTGTTCTTTGTATTTTCCTGCATCAGTATTTCTGTAATTACTGCCGCGCCAAAAATGGCAATCGGAGGACCACAGAGCGACACCGAAAAGTGGTATATGCCGAAACCATACTTCGGCCAACATATTACAAAAAAAGAGCATGCTACTCGCTTAAGCATCTATGAAATTCTGCCGGAGTATGTGTATCTTGAGCCGTATTCCGCAGGTTTCTTCGATAAAATTGGTGGTCTGGATGTAAGCACGGGGCTCGCCCACGGTGAGTTTTTGCAGTTGTATGCCGGTGTGTCAAAGACCTTTGACATAACTAGGTCAGAATATATACGCTGGAATGCCACTATGCAGACGCCGTTCCCATCCTTATTGCCATTCCCGCGCAACGAAGCACTACCGGAATTTGGCACTCTAGATGTTGATTGGAGTATGACACACAAATGGCAACTCTCACCGCGATTTTCATTTAATCAATACATACATCTCCGATACAATTCGGACACATGGGAGCGGGACAAAATGTCCAGCACCTACACCGCCCGCGTGGAATACGAAAAGGACTTGTGGAATATCGGCGTTGATTTCTCGGCAAGACAGCAAATTCCTGAACCAAACTACGAAGCGCAAGCCGATTACACGGCTAATATATCTTTCTTGTGGCGGTTTTGCGGTCTTTTTGAGAAATGCAGAAAGTGAGGGGCCCTTTTCATTAATGAAATGGGCCCCTTTTTTATGCATCTTTATACACACGCCAACGCGCCTAATGCATTGACAAATAAAAGGAATGGTGCTACGCTTGACCTTGTCAAATCGTATTGGAGCAGAACTGGGTCGGGTTTCAGGTCTTCAGTATTGAATTTGAATTTTTACTCGATTTAGTTCTCAAAACAATGCAAGAAGGAACAATCGCGAAGATTATGGATAAAGGCTACGGCTTTATCAGTCGCGAAGGTGAAAGCAAGGATTTGTTTTTTCACTCAAACGAACTTCAGAATGTTTCATTTGACGACCTCCGTGAGGGCGACAAAGTATCATTTGAAGTAAACCAAGGCATGAAGGGGCCGCAAGCAGTTACTGTAAGCCGCGTCTAAATCATGTGCGAAAAACGCCTCGGCATTTGCCGAGGCGTTTTTCTATTAAGAAAAAGGCGCGCTGATAATCAGCGCGCCTTTTATTAAATTTTCTCTCAAGCAATCTGTTGCTGCCTTTCAAGCCGCTCTAACCGTATCTTTTCAGTAATCTCTGCAAAATGCAGGCCGTATATCGCAAGCTCCACAACGGTCGGAAACGCACGAATGTGAGTAAAAAATGTCTTCAGAAGAAGTTTCCAGTAGAGCATCCGCTGTTTTGAGCGAATACCGATTCTAAAGATACTCTTAAAAAGAGCAAGAACATTTTTGAACGAATATCGGCTTCTAACGGTCGGACGATAGTATGCGAGGAATTGCTCAATGCGCAGATAATAATTCTTCGGCGAATAGATGCTATCAAGAATCTGTTGGTAGCCGGTAAGCAGTTTTTCACGATCCATGCGCGGCATAAAATTGAGCGTTCCGTCTGTATTCTCTCCGCTTGAAACATGCAGAAGTCGATTCTCCGCTTCCAACCTGTGCCAGAGCTGTGTACCGGGCAGAGCCGTTAAAAGCCCGACCATCGCCGTGACAATGCCCGTCTCCTGAATAAAGCGAGTCTGCATCTCAAAAATATCTTCAGGGTCGTTGTCAAAACCAACAATGAAGCCTCCCATTACCTGCATCCCATGCTCCTGTATCGTCCGTACCGATTCAACAAGATTATCTTTAGTATTTTGCACCTTCTGACACTCTTCAAGACTTGTCATATTAGGTGTCTCAATACCTATAAAAACCTTGTAGAAATTTGCGAGACGCATCAGGTCCATAAGTTCCTTATCTCTGGCAAGGTCAATACTTGCTTCAGTAAAGAGCTTGAATGGATACTTCATTTTTTTCTGCCACGCTATGACAGCGACAAGCATATTCTTCACCTCGCGCTTATTGCCGATAAAATTATCGTCAACAATAAATATAGAGTCACGCCAACCAATCTTGTAGAGAGCATCGAGCTCGGCAACAATCTGCGCAGACAGCTTCATCCGCGGTCGGCGCCCATTCATGATGATGATATCGCAAAATTCACAATTGAATGGACAGCCACGCGAATATTGAATTGATAGCGCGCCGTACTTTTTCGGCTCGGCCAAAAGCGACCAGAGCGGGACTGGCACATGTGTTACATCCGGTTTCTCATCAGATGTATACACTCTACGCAGAGTTCCTTTCTGGACATCTTCCAGAAAAAGCGGGAGAGTTACTTCCGCTTCATCAAGCACAAAATGGTCCACGCCCGAAAATGCATCTTTTTGTGTAGTGAACGCAGGACCGCCTGCAACAATTTTTTTTCCAAACGCTCTGCTCCGATCAATCACATCCTGCGCACTGATTCTTTGCGCGAGCATCGCGCTGATAAATACCATATCTGCCCAAAGAATATCCTTGTCGGTTAGCGTGGCAACATTCATATCAACCAATTTTTTCTCCCATTCATATGGGAGCATTGCCGCGACAGTTAGAAGCCCAAGTGGCGGTTGAAGCGCTTTTTTGGAAAGAAATTTGAGCGGTGTTTTGAAACCCCAGTAGGTCAGTGGAGGAAAAAGCGGGTATACAAAAAGTACTTTCAAGATCGTCTCCTTTTCAAAAAATTAAAAAGAACAAATGGTGTTGCTATTCTTGATAATAGAATAATTTCTAATATCCGTCAACGGCATGTTTGACCACACTTGACAAATATAGTCAACTATGCTATGATAAATCTACCGAGAAAATCGCGCCGAAAGGCGCTTTTTTAAACCCGGAATACCTTTATGGAAAGCATACTATCGCTTATATTACTTGGAAAAATACTTTTACCAACAATATCTAATGACATATCAACGCCCTTTTTCCCTACTACAGACATTACGGCTACAGACGATTCAGCAAACACAGAAAATGAAATCCTATGGCTTGCAAGGATTATGTATTCGGAAACAAAAGTGTCATACGAAATGCGACTTATAGGATGGGTGGTAAGAAACCGCGTAGAGACCGGATTCCGCGGAGACACCTACCGTGATGTCGCACAAAGTCCGGGACAATTTTCTGGCCTGAATCCGCACGATATAGAGTATAAAAACAATATCTCGCTCGGATATGGCGACACAAAAAACCTAGCATGGAGACAGGCGCTTGTAATTGCAGAAGAGGTATATTATGCGCCTGCAAAAGCGCGACCATTACCACTTGCCGTCCGGCACTTCTATTCGCCGAAGGCGGTCTTCCGAGCCCCTTCATGGGCGGACAATAAAATGCCGTACCATACAATCCAAAGTTCTCCCGGGCTTCCAGCGCGATTTGCATTCTATTCAGATATTCAATAAAAAAAACCGCCCCGATTTATCGGGGCGGTTTTAAATATACGATACAAAGCAATTAAGACATTTAGAATAGCCGCTTCGGGCGCTCATCATCAAGAGAGAGAGCTCCGTTGCACGGAAAATTGAAGCGGACCGTCATTCTAATCAACGGTTCAAGACCGTTGTGCTGTTTTGAAAACTTACCAAGGATTGTAAAGTGCGTCCGAACTGCCAGCTTGTGCTCTAAGGTCATATAAAGTTTAAGCGCCAACGGGTTACGGGCAGAAATATGCAGAAGTGATGGATTCTCCATATCCTGTTTTACCTGAAGCCACTCTCCTGATGTCTCAATGGCAAACGATTCTTCTTCAGTATCAAAAGTAAAATCCTCGTTTGCGCACATTTCCAATATGTATTGCGATTTACTGCCGAAACTTCTGGTGTAAAGCGCGAGTACATTAATTTTCTCATCCGAAAGCGTATCCCATCCAAACTTGTTCATATCTTCGGGTTTTGTAAAACCGGGCATTGATGTGCCGGGACTGCCATTTTTTATGACGCGTTCCACATCCGATGTGTACGGTAAGTGTCGCATGTCTTCATAACTCGTAAAATCGCGCGGTTTTGGATTAAGCCCTTCCGCCATCGGGCCATCTCCTTTACCGAAAAAACCGTGGCAGAGCATACAGTGTTCTTGATAGAGTCTACCGACTTGGGCCATAGCTTTATCATCCTTCGTTTCGGGCCATTCGGCAGATACGATTCCTGCACTTAGATAGAAAAAAGTGACGATACCCGCGGCAAGGAAAATACCGACAAGCGCATATTTTTTCATAACACACCTCCTGATTTATAATGAATATAAAAGAACAACTACATTGAGCCATTTGCAATATTACATTGATATGTATATTTGTCAAACGCTCGTTCAAGCTTACCATTTCGCCGATTTTGCACAATGAGCAAAAAAATAATATGATACGAGTTATGACACTAGCAAGCGACAATACAAGCCGCCCTGAGATTTTGCAAGTCTCGCGAACGGCACAATATCACACTGTTGAAGAACTGTTTAAGAGAGGTCATGCCGATTCGGTATATTACACGCTTCTTTTGTTGTCCGCGGTTATTGTTGCAACAGGACTCCTCATAAACAACGCGACAATCGTTTTGGGCGGTATGCTCGTCACGCCGCTCCTGTCGCCTATTTTGATTATCGCGCTCGGTATGGCAACCGGCGAGATGCACGCTATCCATTCATCGCTTTTCCTCGTACTGAAATCCATCAGTATTGTCGTCGGCGTTTCGTTCGCGCTCGCTTTGCTTTTGGGAGACCGAGCATTTGACTTATCGGTATTCGGCTACGCTGAAAACTTGGAAATTCTCTATTTTATTGTTGCGTTCACTTCTGGGATTGCCGCTACATTCGCATGGGCGCATAAAGAAGTAGCGGATATTCTACCTGGTGTCGCTGTCGCCGTTTCCCTTGTCCCACCGCTTTCTGCAATCGGCATCAGCCTGCGCTCATTTAACGGCGATGTGTTCCAACAAGCGTTCGTAATTTTTATCTTTAACTTTGTCGGTGTTATACTCGGTAGTCTTGTCGTATTTTCTCTCCTTAAGTTCCAAAAAACCGAGCAGCTTGTCCATGCGGAAGCACAAGCGACAGAAAAAAAATCAGAAAACAAAACTGAAAATTCTACGAAATCCTAGACACAGTCCGGATTCAAAAAATCACTGTGAATACGCAGTCGGGGCACGACATTTATGTTGACTTCTTTTTCTTAAAAATTAGTTTTAATTTTTTAAAATCCTCGGCAAGTATTTCGCGGGTTGCGCCATTGTAAAGCGCGACTGCAGGATGATAAAGCGGGATAATAATGATCGATCCATACGGCTCATCCGTATGAAAGACCATACCATGCGCATGACTTATCGGCCTGATTTCAAGTGAAAGCCCGTAGCATTCCATAATATGCTTCATTGAGTAACGGCCGAGTGTCGCGATAATCTTTGGCCGAATAATCTCAATCTGCCGCTTTAAAAACGGCATATATAGCTCAATTTCATATTGAAGCGGGTCACGATTGCCGGGCGGGCGGTCTTTGACGATATTCGTGATAAAGACATCATCTCGTTTCAAGCCGATGCTTTTAATAAGCTTATCAAGTACCTTTCCAGACGCGCCACAAAAAGGTCGCCCTGTCTTCGCTTCGTTCTTCCCGGGTGCTTCACCGATAAACATAATGTCGGCATCTTGGCTGCCCTCACCTAACACGGGATAATAATTATTTTGCTTTCTATACTCATAGAGTGGCG
>Ga0210050_1001153_pt1 | contig 29850 bp, 39 predicted proteins | sample CryGey132114_all_FD_185463 | JGI IMG/M metagenome (GOLD analysis project Ga0210050, IMG submission 185463) | Groundwater microbial communities from aquifer - Crystal Geyser CG22_combo_CG10-13_8/21/14_all (SPAdes) (version 2) | ecosystem: Environmental > Aquatic > Deep subsurface > Groundwater ... | reverse complement strand
GTCGAATAAGTTTGCCACATTACTTTTTTAGGAAGTCGTTTCCATAATTCGGTTTTTGTAAATTCCCCACTATAATTTTCTATCATTCTCTCTACCATTAAAACAGTTTCAAGAGTTGGCGATCTTGCAAATGGAGATTTCTTTAATGATTTTAACATATTTAACTATATATCAATTGATATATAAAATTTTCGATGTTTTCTCAAACCGGCTTTGTCCTGAGTTCAAATAAAACCGAAAAAACTACTTCTCACTTCGTTCGAAAATAATATACCATGACATCCTCCCCAACAATAACTTCGAAATTATCCTAAGACAAATTTCTCCGTTGATAAATTAAATAAACTGATAAAATTTACACCATCAATAATTTTCCTCAGCGAAGAGCCTTGACAAAGTCTGGCTCGTAGCAATAATAATTTGCGAAGCAAGAAATTTTACAACTAAAAAAATGAGACATACATTCATTGAGAATACATTTTTTCTCTCAAACAAAAAGTTTAAATATTATAGCTAGTTATAACTAATTATAAGGAAATATAAAATGTCAACAACAATACAAATTTCAGATAATGTCAAATTAATTTTAGACAAAATGAAGATGATGAAAAGAGAATCCTATAATGAAGTAATTGAAAGAATGATAGAAGACGATTTAGAATTAAATGAAAAAACAAAAAAAGAAATAGAAGAAGCAAGAAAAGGAAAAAGTATTTCTCATGCTGAGGTTAAAAAAAGATTTGGATTATAATGTATAATATCGAATGGAAAGAACACGCATTACAAAATTTAGAAAAACTTGAAAATTCTATCGCAAAAAGAATTATCAAAAAAGTAGAAGAATTATCAGAAAATCCATTTTCTCAGGATATAAAAAGATTAAAAGGAGGGAATTATCTTAGATTAAGAGTAGGAGATTACCGGATTATTTTTTTTATCGAACAAGATAGAATACAAATTTTCAAAGTAGGACATAGAAAGAATATTTATAATTAATTAAATATTTAAACATAAAATGAACAAAAACACAGCACTAAACACTCTCGGACTAATCTTTCTCACTTGGGGAGTTTTAGCAATTACTAACGCAATAATCAGCAAAAATTACTCACAACTATTTTGGATGTGTTATCTCGGTTTATTCGTAATGGGTTTTGCAATAATTAAAAGAAACGGGTTCTGGCTCGCAGTTCAACTCAACATCTTAGCAATTCCTTCAATACTCTGGGGTTTAGATTTTTTGTCGTATCTAACTTTTAATAAATTTTTAATAGGTATAAGCGCCCCGTTTTTCAATAACCCAACAATCTTACAACAAATTGTCTCATTAGAACATTTAATGATTGTTCCAATTGGTTTTCTATCGCTCTATTTAATTAAAGTGAAAAAAACTAACATGTGGATAATTAGTATTCTTGAAATGTTAATAATGTTCCCAATAACTTGGATATTCACAAATCATTCGGAAAATATAAACTGCGCATTTTACAGCTGTCTTCCATTCGATTTCGGAATTTACCCCTTGTCTTGGTTTGTGTTATTATTTTTCTCAACAATTGTTACAAATTACCTAATAATTAATTTAAAAATTTTCAGGAAATAAAAATCAACACATTTACAACCTTTAAATAATTCAAAAACCCTCTTCTTCAAATTTCCTCAAAATAACTCTAATTTCTTCGATAGTTTTTTGTTGGTCTTTTTTATCAGACATCCTAACAAATCTAATTAAAAGGTCTTTCAATTCCTCTTCGGAAAATAACCTTAATTTTTGACCATCAACAATAAAATAAAATCTAAAATTTTTATATTTTAACTCTTTAATCAAAATACCTCCAACACTTCCTAAAGATTTACCCTTATGAGGATTATCTTCAAGAGATTTCATAAATTTAAAGACAATTACTGACTCTCCACCAAATTTTTTGTAAACCTCTTCTTTGAGACTTTGAACTATTTCGACTTTGGCCATTTCTTTTTAGCCTCTTTAATAGCCTCATCTATAGGAACCCAATTTTTATTTGTAGTTAAGAATTCTCTTAGCTGAACCTTAACAGCCATATCATAAATTCTTTCTAAAATTTGTTCATAACTCTCGTTCTTAGATCCAAAAGAATCTATCTTAGATTTTAATTCCTTACTTACTTGTATTGTTGTTACCATCTATCATTGCTATAGATGCCATAGTTTATAAATTTTATGCTAATAAAAATTTATAAATGTTTCAAAATAAAATTCTTAAAAAAGAAAATGCTGAAAAATTCCTTAAGAAACTTCCTAAAAAAGATGCAGAAATAATTTTAAAAAAAATATATTCTATAAGAGACAATCCATTCAGATTCCTAAAAAGACTTCAAGGAGAAAAACTTTGGAGATTAAGAATTGGAGATTATCGAACAGAAATTAATGTTTTAATATCTAATAATAAAATAATCGTAGTAAGGTTAGAATCATCCCAATAAATGTTTCAAATTAATTTTATCCCATCCCTATGAATTTGTTCAATGAGTTTATTTTTTCCTTCAAATTCTTCAATAGTAAAAATATGTTGTTGAATTTCTCTTCCAAATCTTTTCTCAATACTCTCTCCAACTTTTTCTAATTCGACTCTTTCTTTTATAGATAATTTAGAATTAACAATAATGGCAATATCAATATCTGATTTTTCATTATATGAATTTTTAACAATTGAACCAAAAATATAAATATTTTTAACCTCAATTAAATCCACAATTTTCCGCACATATTCTCTCAACATAATTGTAATTTTTATGTCCATTGCATTCAATTCTCTACGTTCTAAATCGGCAATTTCAACTATTTTTTTAGAATAAGAATTTGCAAGGTTTAGGTTATAATAACTTCTTTTTCCTTTTTTCTTAACATTTACAATATCATTTTTTACCAATACATTCAAAGAATTAAATAAAGAATTCCCGCCAAGAGAAGTAATAGTTTTAATATCCTCTTTTGTAAATCCTTGTCCTGGAGATTCTGCTAAAACAACAATTATCCTCCATACCGCTTTGCTTCCCAAAACAATATCAACTAACATTTATTAAATCCTCCATAATTTTAACAAAAACAACAACTAATTCTTCAAAAAATTCTTTAGCTTTTTTAACATACTCTTTATTATCTGAAAAAACATTTGAAGAATAATACTGAACCTTTGCTCTTTCTTTTTTTCCTTCCACAAGAAGATAAGGAATATCCTCAATACCTAACCCTTTAATTTCATTTTCAGCATTTTCCAATAATTCAATCAGTTTTTTATTATCTAATTTCAAAACATCTTTTAAAGAATCAATTACTTGCTTGTGAACATTAAAACCAGAAATTTTAATATTATGTATTTTTCCAAGATAAAGTTTTGTAATATCATGCATCGCATAGTATCCAGAAATAATACTCCATCTAGGATGTTTCTCAATTAATTCTTTAGATAATTTCAAATCATCTTTGTATGCAAACTCATGAAAACTTATCCAAATCTCCCGTTCAAGTTTATTCAATTCTTTCATTTGTCACTTTTATGATATTTCAATTAAATTATAATCTTAATTTATCACTTTTATGATGATTATTAATCACTTTAGTGATTTATAAATTTTCCTGTTTTCCAGCTCTGATGAAACCATTTTGATTTCCATATTCTTGGAAACTCAGTGCAAAAAATAGGGCAGGTTTTTCGACGAAGTCAAAATTTTGGAAGGAAATTAGATTTCAAAATAAATTTAAAAAAATATGTTGTGAATAGATATTATCATTTTTTCATAGTATTTTAACTTCTTCATTTAAAATAATCTTCTTCAAAAGAGAGTTAATTGATTTATAAGTTATAATATCAACTTTTTTATTTAATCTATCTTCTAATTCAAGTTTTAATTCGACTAAATCAAATAAACTTTTTTTACCTTCAAATTCAATCAAAATATCAATATCACTATTTTTCTTTTGTTCTCCTCTGGCAAAAGAACCAAAAATCCCTGCTCTAATTACATTATGTTTTTTAAGAATATCTAAAATTTTAGATTTTAATCCAGTTAAAACATTTAACTTTTCTATTTTCTTAGTCGTATTTTCTTTTTGTTTCATCTTAATTTAACTAAATACAAATTATTTAAACATTTTCCTAACTAACCTTTATTACCAATCGAGAATTAGGGTTATCCCAATAAATAAATCTCAACCTTTTCCACAATTTCTTTAGATCTTTTAATTAACTCGCTAAGCAATTTATCATTTACTTTTATTTTAGTCCCATATTGAAATTCTTCTCTTAATGATTTAACATCTTTAGGAGTCATTTGTTCAGTCGTCCTAATAAATGCAATATCTTCTTTGTCAAGATTAATCTTACCTTTTTCAATTAAATACTCTATTGTATTAATTGTGCATTCATGATTTTTTGACTCAAAGCCCTCATTAAATAAAATTGCCAGTAAAGAATGATACATGGCATAATATAACTGAGAAACTGCCCAATCACTAAAACCTCCACTAATATTAAAATCAGCTGCCTTCAAATTATGTTTTGCTTTTAAAATATGTTCTTTAGAAAGATTTTTATTCGGAATAATTTGTTTCATTCTCTTCTCATCTTTAAGACACCAATTTAATTTAGATTCATGCTTTGACATTCTTTATTACCTCTAAGAAAATAGACTCTCCTTTTAGCACGACTCCACTTCGCATTACATCTAAAATAGAATCTTTTTTTATTTTTAATTCATTAATTAAATCCTCTCTTTTCATAATTAAAGGGACAACCGGCTTACTTTTTGTTTTTGAGATATCTAAACAAAATTGCGTTACTGATTTAATTTCCTTAGTTATGAATAAAACATCTATATCATTAAATTCCTTCTTTCTTAAAATAGAACCAAATAAAATAATTAAATCGGCATTCTTAAAATTTTCAATTTCATCTGAATAAATTTTAGCGTAACCTTTTAAATTTCTTTTTTCTTCAAGAAGTAATAATTCACAAAATTTAATTGTTTCTCTACTTTCTAAATTTAATTTGTAATATTTTGCATTCCCTAAATTAACTACAAAAACAATATTCTCTTCTTCTAACTTTTTTAAAATTTTAAAAGCACTACCAACACTAATTTCTAATTTTTTTGAAATCTGATTAATATTATTTAATTCAAAATTTTTTAACAAATATAATAATATTTTTTTTGTGTTTTTAGGCATCATTTTTATTTAAAGTAAGTTTTCATTTAAAGTGAATAATTATTCAATAATAATGAATGTTTATAAAACTTGTGTTTTCTTTAAACATTTTCCTCAACTACTATCATCTTCTAAAAAAGTAAGTTGAGTTGTATTTAATAACCCCCCAAGGTGCAATAATAGTTCTTTTGACTCCAAGAACTTTTATTTCTAAAAAAAGTTGTTGAGTTGTATTTAATAACACCGAAGGTGCAATAATAGTTTTTTGATTTCTCAAGAAACTTTTTTTCTAAAAAAGTAAGTTGTTTAACTCACCTTTATTACTAATCGAGAATTAGGGTTATCCCAATAAATACTTCCTCCTCCAAGAGAAATGTTTCCTCCAAGAGTTGAGATATTGACATTGCCAGCAACATCAAGTTTTTGTGTTGGCGTCGCTGTTCCTATCCCGACACTTCCATTAACAGTAACAGCTCCCATAAAAGAATTTTTATTCACAGGTATTATTCCATCACTCTCTCCGTCAGATGTTCCAGTATCTGAAAAAGTTGGAGCAAAAACAGTTGAAGCCCAATTTACTTCAAAACTATGTGCTGAATAAAATCCTCCCTTTGCTTCTAAGATATATGAATTTGTATCATCTTCTCTTAATCTTAAATTATAAGTATTTGTGTCTCCACTTCCAGAATATGTTGCACTCCAACTAGGATAAGTATCAGATGCATCTGCTTGAATATGTATGTCAAAGTTTGCTTGTTGTTCATTACCTCCTGTTCCTGTATAAGGAGTTTCTGCCCAGTGTCCCCATAAACGAATTTGCCGATAATCAGCTAAAGAAGTTGTAGGTATTCTAAATAAAGTATAATAATTATTATTTCCATTTTGGTTAATATTATCTTCCTTAAATGTTTTTACTCCACTGATACTAATATTTCCTATAACTTCTAATTTCTCTGTTGGCGTGGCTGTTCCGATACCTACTTTGCCAGTCCCCAACAATGTTAATATGTTTACAGGTGTTCCTAATGTTCTCATTCTAAAATAAGTATTATATGTATTGTCATCAATCGTGCTATCAAAATAAATGTGTCCAGAATTTGAAACATATTCACTTAAACCTATTGCATTACCGTAAGAAGATATTCTAAGTCCTGTTGTTGCTCCTGGACTTGCTCCAGGCACACCTATATGTAGTAATGCTACAGGACTCGCCGTCCCAATCCCGACATTAGTATTCTGCCCTTGATATAAACCTACTGAACCACTTGCATTTGTAACATTAAATTCTTCAAATACTACTTTACTACTCTTATTCAAATCCTGATTAAAGATATTTCTCATAATTGTTTGATTATAATCCCATTGAATATTAGCATAAGATAAATTACCTTGAATAGAATTAACTAAATCTAAAGGGGTGATATTTGAATTGAAAGAAGATTGAAAATTAGATAAAAATCGAGCATCACTATAAACATTAGCAGGAGCTGTTTGGTTGTAATTAAAAGCTATTGCAGATTGATTAAACAACCAAGGACTAACAGCTTGACTATTAATATAAACTTCTGTTCCAAAATATCCATTTCTCCATTGCGAAGTTAAATTTCCGACGTCAAAAGTATTATTAAATCCAGAATCCGGTAAAAGAGAACCATTAATATTTAAATTACTAACTCCTAAAGAAGTAATATTAACTGCATAAAGTGTCTGAACATAAACGCTCCCTCCAGAAATACTAACACCTCCACTTTGCCAACCATTATTAAAATTAGTCGTTCCACTAATATTCAAAGTTCCGGTGTTGTCTGCCTGCAACAAAGTAGTTCCAACTCTCAAAACATTTGTAACATTCAACTCACTAAATAAAACACCTGAAGTTGTATTCAATTGCTGGTCGAAAACATTTTTATCAATTAACATATAAGTATTATTTCCAATTGTCGAAGAAATTAAACTAGCTGTTGCAGAATCTGTATAAACATTAGCAGGTGCTGTTTGGTTGTAATTAAAAGCTATTGCAGATTGATTAAACAACCATTGACTAACATTAACTCCGTTAGCAAATAATTGAGAAGCATTTAATTGAGAGAAATAAACTATATCAGTAGTATTCAATTGCTGATTGAACAAATTAGAGTCTAATTTCCTATAAGTATTATTAGCAATTGTAGAACTAATATCATCAGCAGTTCGAGAATCAATCGTCGTATTCAACTGCGCTTCGTCAAAAGTTAGCGTCGTTCCATTAAATGTTAAATAAGCACTTGAACTATCTATTACCCAATTAAACAAACCCTTAAACCATCCTCCAACCCCAAGAGTTAAATTATTTCCGTCAGTAAAAGTAGTTGAAGTATTACTAAACACAACATTCTCTCCACCTGTAATATAACTAAAAGTAATATTTCCATTAAGATGAGTTACATTTATCTGGCCAGGATTAATAAAACTCGCATTAATCTGCCCAACAGAACTCTGAAGAATTTGTCTATCGCTTCCACCAAAAGAAAATTTCTCACTATTTACATACATCTCAACATAATACAACTGCCCATATTCTAAATTAAGAACATTTGTAGAACTATTTCCTAACATCACGTCATATTTTCCACTAACAATTGAATTATTATATTGTCCTGTTGAATCTAAAGTTGAATTCCAAACAAGATTTCCTCCTGCAATCGCATCATAAATATAAACAGTTAAATTTCCAGAAGCCAAATTTACCGTTCCTTGTTGCACATTTCCTTGCAAACTAATTAAATCGTCGATAGCACTTACACTAAAAGAAAAAGCCAACAACACAAATACAAAAATAATCCCTCTTTTTAATCCTCTCATTTTTTCTTTTTCTTCCCCTTTCTTTTATCTTGAATTTTTAATTTTAATATATCTCCAAAATCAATATCTAAAAATTCACAAACAGTATCTGGAATTGTAATAGTTTTAGAAGTGTTCCCAGTAACTTTCACAATTACAATATCATCTCCACCAGTATTACTAATTACCTCACCCCTTTCCATTCCCCAATCTAGTTAAAAATGATTTATAAAGTTTTTGATAGCCAGAGATGTTTTAAAACAATTAAAAGCAATTTAAAACAGATTAAATCTGTTTTAATCAGTTTTAGACAATCTATAACAATCTATTAAATTCTTGTTTAACCTTAAGAAAAGTATCTTCATTCAATCTAGCTACTTTTTTAATTATAATTCTTTTATCAAGTGTAAATAACTTATCTATCTTAATCCTACTCTTCCTAGGAATAACTCCTTTTTCTAAATTAGAATTTTCTATTAAAACAGAATTTTTACTATCCTTAAGATTAGAAGTAATTCCGCAAGTAACAATATCTTCAGAATTGAAAATGTCTTTTGATTTAGACAAAATTAAAACAGGTCTTTGTTTAATCTCCGATAAATTAGAAAACGGAAAAGGAACAACTACAATTTCTCCTTGCTCATACACTATTCCAGATTTCATCATCTTTATTATCCCATAATTTTTTAGCAACAATTTCAGAATGTTTCAATAAATCACTAAAATCATCTTCCTTAATTTTTTTAATAATAATCGAATCATCTTTACGAGTAATTATCAATTCATCTCCTCTCGAAATATCTAAAGAATCTCTCATCTTAACAGGCAAGGAAATTTGACCTTTATCTGTAACCTTAATTATTTTGGTATTCATAAAAAAGTAAGGATATTCTTACTTTTAAATTTTTCTATAAACCTAAAATTTTTAATCTGTTTTAGACAATCTATTTTTCTCTAAAATTAATTTTTCACCTGCGTCTAAAACTCTTGAATCTGGTGAAAGCAAATAAACATGGTCTTCCTTACTTCTAACTCCTCGATAAATCTTTTGCAAAAATTCCCTCGAAGCTTTATCTTTGTAAAAACTCCAAAAGTGTTGAGGATGAACTCTTTTCAAAATATTCCAAAAAATATCATATGCAGAAGGGTTAGGATATTTAGTAAAAATAATACTCTTACACTGGTCTCCAGGAAAATCAACACCGCGATTACACCGAGTAGTAAATAAAACCGGAATCTCCTTCAACTTAAATCTCTCAACTTGTTTGTTTCCATTTTTTTGCAATTCTTTCAACTTATTCTTTGTCATTAAACTATCCAATCCTAAAGAATATTTCTCATCTTCATTAGGCAAATCATCAAAAGCATTCACATGTACCAAAGCAGGTTTAACAGAATTTTCAACAATAGCATTAAAATTTTTCAAATACCTTTCACGAGTAATATTTCCTTGTTGAAAATTACGATAACTACAATCTCTTTCAAACCCCATTCGTCTAATTTCAATAGTTCCCTGATTTAAAATTTCAGCGTCGACAACTTCGTAATCTTCAATTCCAAAAACATCTCTCAAAGCAGATTCATTATGAATTGTCCCAGACATTAAAACCAAAGCGTTATTCTTATCCCTTAATTCTTTGAATTTTTTAGCAAGATTAATACTAACAACGTCGACCATTAAACCCCTTTCTTCTTTCCTAAAACGAACATATGACTCATCAAAAAAATCCTTAAAATCCAACATAGTTTCAAAAACATTATAAATATAACTATCTTCATCAATCTCATCAATCAAAGCACTATTCTCTAAAAGAATATTAAATAATTCATAAATCGGAGTGTCCCTTAAATCAAAAATATCTTCACTTTCTCCTTTCCTTAATAAATCGATAATTATTTCGTGAATTTTTTTAATAGCTAAATTAAATTTCTCATCTTCAGAAAAAAAACTAATCAAAGAATTATTCAAACGTTGAAGATTAATAATTTTAGAATTTGAAAAACTATCCAAAAACTCGTCGCACTCGTCGATAATTTCAACTTTCGTTGCAGGTTTCCTATTCATTAAAAACTCCAATTTGTATTTTGCAGAATTAAAAACAATTACTTGCGCCTCTTTGTAAGCGTTAAATTGATCGTAATAAGAACATCCGGGTTTCCGATTATAAATTGTATAACCAATTCCTTGAATTCCAGAATAATTTGTTTTCTTTGCTTCCAAATTCAAATCAGCATGAGTTGGAATTATCGGACTCCAATACGGACAAACCGGCGCGACAGACATTCGCCTAACATCTTTTAACTCAAGATTATTTCTGACTTTCGGATTTTCCCGAAGATACTCTTGAATTTTCGCCATATTCCTTTCTTTAATTTCAATTTTACAAGGCAATTCATCGTCGTTAGCAGTCGCACCTTTCTTAAACATACATCGATGATTTTCTCTTCCTGTAATAACTTTAATTTTTAATTTTTTATGATTGTCTTTCAAAACATATTTCGATTTCGAATAATCTTCTTGATATTGTTTTTGCAATGCTTTCCCTGGAACAATAATACTCGCGTTGCCTAAAACTTTCGCGATATTCAAGGCCATAGCCGAATTATGAATAATCATCCCATTAGCAATAAAATTATGATGTGTTGGAACTTCCAAATCATATGTTTCATCTTCTTTAAAATAATCAATAGAAATAATTTTATCCCATAATAAATCTTCACTACAAATAAAAGAAATAGTCAAATCCTTAATATGTTTATTTACCTCTCGAATATGACTTCTCAAAAAATCTATTTTTTGTTGATTAAATACAAAAGGAGTTTTAACATTTCTATCTTCCCTAATTTGTCTGAAATTTTTATTCTTTCTATTAGACATAATTTCTTCATAATTAAGAAACCTATCAAGTTCCAAATAAGAATACCCTTTTTTCTTAATATACTCCCGAATAATCCTCGGAACCTTATCTAAATTAGTAAATTTATGTTCCTTAAGTTTAGGCAATATTTCAAGTGCACGTTTTTGTTTTCTTCCAATAAACCCAATTTCTTCTATGAATATTTTTAAATTTTTAGCATTAGATATACTAATTCTCCACGAATAATCTTCATTATCCCTAAATTTTTTTGTCTTTATCGTATGTTGAATTCCAAACCTCAATAAAAGCATAGAAATATCTCTTGCCAATCTCTCTGAAATAGTATAATATTCCACAGTTACCTGATTATTATTAATATAAATACCGCCATCACAAGAAAAAAGCCTGCTCAAAAAAATTGCTAAGTTTTCCTTATTTAAATTAAAAATTTCTTTAGGAATAAATTTATTCGAAGATTTTTTCCCATCAAGCCCATATTTTCTAATAAATAATCTTAATTTATTTGTTGTTCCCTTTGTTGTATCCATATCCCTAAAAGTGATACTTATTTCAAACTTCCCTTTTTCTATAATTTCCCCATCAGGAAATTTATTTCTCAAAGCACTTAAAAAATCTTGCCTAATAACTGGATTTTGATTCTTACACTGATAATACCTAGGAGAACCTGCCTTGTCTCCGAGTTTTCCCTCGGCAATAAGATGTGCCAATAATTTTATTTCATTAACATCCATAGAAAATTCACCTTCAACATTGATTTTATTTGGCAAACAAATATATGAATCATTATTTAACTCATTTAACACTTCCCATTTAATTCCATCCCCAGTAATAGTTAAAAAAGGATGATTTGAAGAAGCAATTATCTCTCTCCCAGTTCTTGTTTTTAACTTATACAATTTCTTTATCCCTGTTTTTCTAACATTCTTAAACTTACCTTCAATAATTTTACCTTCTTTATTTAATGTCAATATTTTCCCTTTTTTCCCAATCATCTCAGATATCTTGCAATAATTAAAAAATTCTTCTCCATCTAATTTACAAAAAATTTGAGTATTCCCATCTAAACATTTCCCAGAACCACAAACCCCTCTAACAAAAATAACTTTCTTACCTTCATTAATAAGACTAACAACTTTATCTACAACATCTCCTTGTGTCAAATTATTAGAAAATTTCAAAGCAGATTTTTTCTCTCCAGAATCATAAAGATTAAATCCAGAAACATCATCTTCATTATGATAAGATTCCTCATCGTAACCTTCATTATCCCAAATATCCATTAAAACTTCTTTCTTTCTTTGCGTCCTTATATCTCTCTCAACACTTTCAGGCAAATCAATCGTCCCATCAGGATTAAATCTCAACTGACTAAATTCTTTTTTAATGACATCCTCTTTCATGAACAACTGAATCTCAAAGAAGACTTTTAAAATTTTGTATAAAAATTTATCTCACCAGAAAAGAATCTTACCCAATAATTAACTCAACAAAACAACCACCAAACACAAAGTAACTCAATTTACTCATTCGTTTACTAATAATAATCACTTATCTTGATACAAATAAGAAATTTCTTCTGCAGATAAAGCTCGAGTGTAAATTCTAACTTCATCTATTTTTCCATTAAATAACCTCTCTGGAGTTAAATCTCCTGTAGCACCAATACGAATTGGATAAATATTATTATATCCCGTTACCGAATCAATTTTAGACGCAACAATTTTACCATCTAAATAAATTGAAAAATCTCCATTAACGGAATTATATGTGCAAACAAGATTATGCCATTCTTTTTTTGGAATTGAACCAATATTATAATAAAGAGAATGAACAGTTGGAGTACCATCCTGAATATAACATCTCGCACGATCCTGCGAAACATCTCCCACATCAATAGCAAAACCTTGGGGTGTTAATCCATTACCATACTTGTATTTTCCTAAAACTCTATCATAATTTTCAATACCATCATCCTTGTAAATCCAAGCAGATAATGTAAATTCATCAAAAACTTCTGTGGTTGAAGAAGCAACATTCAAATAATTCGTTCCATCAAAATTATAAGCTCCTCCAACTTTTCCAGCAACAGAAGTCGCTCCAACATTAGTCACCTCAAATTTATTTACACTTTTATCTTCAACACTTCCATCCAAAGGCAAATACAAAACTAAACCAGCATCACTTACAAATCCTTTTTTAACAACATACTCTCCTCCAAGACTTCCTACTCTCTCATTTTTCCCAATAGTTCCTACAACAGGCAAAGCAGAAATTTTAACAATCTTAGAAAAATCAACTCCTTCAATAGTAGAATAATCAATCGATAAAGTTTTCACTTCCAATTCTTTCAAACTAACAGGTTGAGTAACTGATTTAGAAGCCCCGTCGGAATCTTCAAAAATAAATTTTACACCTGTCAAATTTCCTGTTGCCGGCATGCGTTTAATTTTAACATAAACATAGGAATTATTAATATGCGCCTCTTGAACATCTATATCAACACTATTAATTCCAGCCCCGATGACTTCTGCATTATCAGAAACTAACTTAGAAACAACTACCCATAAAACTCCAATCGAAGCCACTGCTAAAAGAATTAAAAGAACCGCTGTAACAACTCCTGAAACCCCTCTCTTATCTTTCATAACATAATTAAAAAAAGATTCTTAATAAATCTTATCACAAAACCTTGTGACTTAAATCTAAATGATTTACCTTACTACCATATCAACCCGCCATCTAAACTTCCCAGGAGCAATATCTCCTGCTTTCTTAACAGAAATAATTTTTATGCTTTTTCTTGCTTTCTTAGCTTCTGTTTTTATTGTATCAACAACTTCTTTTTTATCTCGAGAAAATCCATAGTAATTTATCATCGTTCCCTTCTTAGAAATTATAAATGCAGAATCCAAAAAACTCTCTTTCAAATTAGGTCGTGCCATAACAATTCTATCAAATTTCAAATTCAACTTTTTTAATTTAGGACTAATCCGTTTGACATCTCCTTGAATAACCTCGACATTATTCAACTTATTCAAAACAACATTTTCTTTCGCAAATTTGCTACACTCTTTTCCAAGCTCAACACTATAAATTTTTTCAGCTCGAGAGTTCTTAGCAATCACAATCGAAAAAGGGCCAACACCTGCAAACATAACCAAAACAATCTCTCCTTTTTTTACCTGATTTGCAACTTCCTTTCTTTCATTACTCAATCTTGATGAAAAATAACAAGTTTCAACATTTAACTTAAATCTACATCCATTTTCAATGTATTCGGCAATTAAATTCTTCTTTCCAGCCAAATGAATTGTTTTTATCGTCCTTAAACGCCCTTTAACATTTCCGGATTTTTCAACAACGGTCTTAACTGATTTCCTTTCATTCATCAACTGCTTCGCAGATTTTATTTTTTCATATTTTTTTACATCAGAAGGAAATTTCAAAATAGCAATATTTCCCACAACATCATAAGATTTTGGAATCATGAAAATCAAAATCAAAAAGAGTTTAAATAATCAACGCTCCGCTTCGCTCCGCGTTTTAAAAATACTGCTTTGATGAAACTAACCTACCGAACAAAACTCAAAGATTTACTAAGAGGCATAGGGTTAATATCTTTATCTCCGAAATCGTAATCAATCTTACCAATTACTATAAATCCCAATTCAAAAGGTTTTGGAGTCTCTTTATAGTTTCTTAACAAATCACCTAACCCCCAGTCAATACAATGTGTACAAGAAATCTCACTAGTAGTTACTCCTTCTCCACCTGTATTAGTAAAATATTCTCCCTTGAAAACTCTTGCAAAAAGAACATCTCGAGAATATTTATACTCCTGAGTCCTCTCCAATTCTTTGAATTTTAAAACAACTTGATTACATAAATCTCTTACATAAGTTTCTAACTCTGAAAAGAAGGTTCCCAATTAAATTTATGTTCATCGAATAAAATAGGCCATCCTAGATTTTTATAAGAATCATAAATTAGTTCTGGAAATTCAATAATACTTCTTCGAGATTCACCAACCATAAAATCTAATAAAAAATAATAATTATAAATATTTAGATAATTACAAAAATAACCTCAATTCAATCTCTCAAAAACATCATTACAAAATAAATCTAACTTTAGTAAAATGTTCAGATTCATCAAATTCCAAAACTATAAAATAATTCCCCTCAAAATAACTTAACAAAAAGGAGTTTACATTAATTTAATCTCATAAAAGTACCTAAATAAAAAGTTTCTCTCATTAACTTAAATTAATAAGAAATTTTCTCTTGTCCAAAGGCAGAGAAAATTTCAATAATTCTGAGCGAAGCTCCAATCTACGCGAGCACAAAGTGCGAGCGTTAAAACAAAGTCTTCTGTGCACTCTTTCCCTTAATCATTTTCAATTTTTCTATTTGTTTTTCAACTCTCTCCTCGGAAAAATCATGCTTCAATAAAATCTCTCGAATTTTATCTTCATTCATCTTAGGAAATAAAATTTCGGCATTTTTTTTAACATTTGGCCTATAAAACATTTCAAAAATTTCTTTCCAATCAAAACCTAACTCTTCCTCAAAAGAACCAAAAATCTTTTCCGGAGTTTTAAATTCCTTGACAAGTTTCAAAGCTTTCTTTTGCCCAATTCCCTTAATTCCTCCAATATTATAATCCGTACCGACTAATATTCCTAAATAAATAAGTTGCTCATGAGTAATCCCCAATTCTTTCAAAACATTTTCCAATTCAATAACTTCTGGTTTAATCTCAACAACACCTGAAACTGTTTTTCTCGTCCTCGCCAATGTTAAATTCTGAATTAATTTAGGCGCTCCAAAAAGCAAACAATCATAATCCTGCGAAGCAACAGCATACGCCCTTCCTTCCTTAGAAATTATCGACGCCTGTGCCTCACCCTCGGAAGGAGCCTGAATAACTCCAATACCCAACGCTTTCAAAAATTCCTTACTCTCTTCAATAATCTCGTCATCAAGTTTAACCATCTGAGAACTATATTTTTTCATTCCTTCAACATCATCATCTTCTTTCGCTGAAATAAATTTTTCCTTAGCCACTCTTTTAATTTCTGATCTCTTCTCGCCAGTTTTCTTTTTCAAATCAGGAGCCTCTCCATCAAAAACATAAACAATTTTAATTCCTTCAGAAAGCAAAGAAATATTTCTATAAAGTAACCCAGATAAATGACTCGTAACTTTCCCTGATTTATCTTTCAAAGGCGTTCCATCGTATTGTCTTATAGAACTAAGAAATTGATACAGAGCATTAAATGCATCAACGACGATAATCTCATCTTTCAAATTTCTAAAATCAAGTTCCTTCTTCGGAACAATCTCTCGAATATTTAATCCCATAATGTAAATTGTTCCTGCAATTTATATTTGAAAATGTTTCTCATTTGATTATGTAAATTGTTCCTGCAATTTATATTTGAAAATGGTTTTCATTTGATTTAATTTAATCAAGAAAAGAAGTATAAATAATTATTGTGGCACTAAAAAATTATCTTCAAGCTTAAAAGCTCCGCCATTAAATTCTTTTTCAGACCAAACTTTTAATTTTTTAGACTCTTCCATATTCTTTCCACGAGGTCTCTCATCATAAGGCAAATGAGAATAATCAAAAATCACAGGCCTAAATTTAAAAGAAACAATTCCTTGTTCAAGTCTTGCAGATTCTGGTTGATAATATTGTAAGAAATCATTACTTAAACAATAAGACTCTTCTGGTCTAAACATAATCATCCTGTGCAAATCTTTATTAGTATAATGTTTCAAACTTAAATTTCCATCCTTCTTATATCTTTTTTCCCTAGCCGCACTTCTAAAAAAAGTTTCACCGTCTTTAAATAATAAAAAAGTGCTATTTTTTCCTTGAACTATAGCATTTTGATTAATTCTAGATAGGACATTATTCGGATAAACTTGGTCAACTAAAAAAATAAGTTCTTTATCTCCAACTAAAATATAATTAGAATCAATTCCTGAAACTAACTCCTTAGTTCGTGGCCTAACATCTAATCCACCGTCTTCGATATTCGAAACTACATAATCCAGCATTTCTCTTTTTTGATTTTTATTTATCATAAAAAACAAACTCTTCAAAACTTTATAAACCTTTCTATTGTCACCCTTACATAATAACAACAAACAACAAACAACATTTTATTAAACTATCTTAAATTTAATACTTTATGACAAAATATAACGGTTTTATCGTCTATCCAACTTATGAAACTAAAAATGATAGGACCCTCATTAAATTATATGGACGTTTAGAAAACAAAAACTCTTTCTTAGTTGTGGCTGAGTTCAAACCTTATTTTTATATTAAAACTTCAGATGTAAAAAAAGTAAAAAAACATATCAAAGAATACGAAATTCAAGAAACAAAACTAACAAATTTCCAAGGAGAAAAAGTCTCAAAAATTATTTTCGAAACTCAACCCGGACTAACAAAAACATTTGACAAAATAAAGAAAAAAATAACAACTTACGAAGCAGACATAAGACCTCACTACCGATTCTTAATGGACAATAATTTATTAGGTAACATCGAAATTTATGGAGACAGCTTCGAAGAACCAAATTCAAAAATAGACAAAGTATTCTTCAACCCAGAAATATCTCCTACAAAGGAATTTCGCGGTAATCTCAAACTCGCATCTATAGACATTGAATCAGGAAATAAAGGAGAAATTTACTGCATAGGAATCTACTCAGATAACTACAAAAAAAACTTTTTAGTAAATCCTTCAAAATCTAAAATCAAATTAGCTCATGCAGTCATCTGTGATAATGAAGCTGAATGTTTAGAAAAATTCAAAAAAGAATTAATCGATTTAGACCCTGACATAATTACCGGCTGGAACGTCATTGATTTCGATTTAGCATTTCTAAAATCTCTTTTTACAAAACACAAAATCCTCTTTGATTTAGGAAGAGATGAATCAAATACCTCTATAAAAATTCAAAGCAACTTCTTCAGAAAATCCACAGTCAACATCACTGGAAGACAAGTTCTCGACGGATTAAATTTTGTCCGAGATCCTTACATCCAAGAAGCTCCAACAATAAAAAATGCAAAGTTCGAATCATATTCTTTAGAAAATGTAGCACAATCGTTACTAAAAAAAGGAAAATCAATCAAAGGTTCAGGCATGGAAAGACACGGAGAAATATCAGATTTATATGAATCAAAAAAAGAAAAATACTTACAACAACTCGTCGATTACAATTTACTTGACTGCGAACTCGCTTACAAAATTCTAGAAAAAACAAAAGCCATAGAACTTTCTATTGAAAGATCACAATTAACAGGTATGCCTTTAGATAGAATCGGAGGTTCAATCGCAAACTTTGACTCCCTATATATTCGAACAGCAAACTCAAAAAATCTTGTGTCAGAAACATTACAATTCGAAAAAAAAGAAGAACGAATAACCGGAGGTTATGTTCACAGCACAACTCCCGGAATTTACGAAAATGTCTTAATCCTCGATTTCAAATCTCTATATCCTTCAATAATAAAAACATTCAACATAGACCCCGCATCTTTCTCAGAAAAAAAAGAAAAAGATTACATAGAATCTCCAAACAAAGCCTACTTCAAAAATACCGACGGAATATTACCAGAAATAATTGAAAATCTTCATAAAGCAAGAGAAAAAGCAAAATCAGAAAAAAGAGAATTAAGCAGTTACGCAATAAAAATAATCATGAATTCTTTTTTCGGGGTTTTGGCCTCTCCAAACTGCCGTTACTTTAATCTAAAAATGGCAAACGCAATCACACACTTCGGCCAATTCATAATAAAACTAACTGCCTCTGAAATAGAAAAATTAGGATACAAAGTCATCTACATGGACACAGATTCTGTTTTTGTGGTTACAGGAAAACCAAAAAATATGGAACTCATGGGAAAAGAAATAGAATCTTACATAAATGACTTCTATAAAAAATACATAGAAAAAAACTACAAACGAAAATCTTACTTAGAATTAGAATATGAAAAATTATATTTATCTCTAATGATTCCACAAATACGTGGGAAGAATCCAGAAGAAAAAGCCGCTAAAAAAAGATACGCAGGCTTACTAAAAAAAGACGGAAAAGAAAGCTTAGAAATAACAGGACTAGAAGCAATAAGAGGAGACTGGACAGAAGCCGCACAAGAATTCCAAAAAGAATTACTCTTAAAAGTTTTCCATAAAGAAGAAATCACAAAATTCATAAAATCCTACATTAAAAAAATTAATTCAGGAGAATTAGACAAAAAATTAATTTACAGAAAATCAATTCGTAAAGACTTAAAAGAATACACCAAGACAACTCCTCCCCATGTAAAAGCCGCAAGAAAACTAAAGAGTCTTGATTCAAATTTAATTGAATATTACCTAACAACCGACGGACCTGAACCAATTCAATTATTAAAACATAAACTAGATTACGAACATTACATAGAAAAACAAATCAAACCCATTGCAATACAAGTCCTTACACTATTCAATAAAAACTTCGATGACTTAATCGCAGGAAATAAACAGACGAAGTTATTCTAAAAAAACTTATAAAAAACCTGAACAAGATGCAACGCAATTATTGAACAACCAAAAAGAATTCTTACCGAACGACTCCATTGTTTTTTCAGAGGGGCATTTTTATGTTCCCAAATTCGATAAATTCCATCGGCAACTAAGAAACTCGCAGCCAAAAAAGCAAGAGCATCAATAGTAATAGGATCTAAATAACTACAACTAATTCCTAAAGAATTCTGAGTTGTTAATTGAAATGAAACAATAAAAATAACAGAAATTAAACAGATAACAAAAGTAAACAAAATCGTCTTATGTATGTTTTTCATGAGATTAATTAGATACCAAGTTTTATAAACCCACTCACTCCTTTAATCCCTCAAGAGAACTCAAAATGGAAGAAAGATATCAGAAATTGAAAGAAGAACGTGAAGAATTACTAAGAGAAAGAGAATTCCATAGAGAGATAGAGAAATTATTAGTTCACGACCTTAAAAGTCCAGTAGCTAAATTAAATATGGCTGGAGAAATGTTGGACAATTATCTAGGAGAAATAAGAGACGCTAAAGATAAAGAAGAAAGAAATAAAAAAATCTTCGAGGCAAGAAGATTTTTAAGAGTTATTGGAAGTTCTGGAAGAAAAGTATCTGATTTAGCAGAAATTTTAAAATTAAGTGACATCACTCCAGAAGCTCTAAAAAAAGATTCTAAAAAATTCAACCTATGGGAAAGATTCGACGAAACAATCCAATCTTATGAACATACAATGATTTCTCAAAGAGAATTAGGATTAGAATTGTATTTCAAAGAAAATATTAAAGATTTAGAAGTAAATACGAATATTTCTGCAATGAGAAGCATCTTTTCAAATGTAATTGGAAATGCAATTCAATACGCTCCAAGGGAATCACTAATAAAATCTGCCATTTACACAAATTCCAAAGATTTAATATTAGAATTAGAAAATATGGTAACCTCTCCTATAAATATAACTGAATTAAAACAGATATTTGAAAAAGGTTATAGATTAGATGAAACTCAAACAGACATTAACAGGTTAAATGAAGGACTAGGATTATATTTTGTAGAGAAAGCGATTAAAAAAGGTTACCAAGGAAGAATAGACGTATCAAGTGGAAATTCATTTCAAATTACCGACGACAAAACAAAAGACTTATCAAAGAAAACATACGGAATAATCTATCCTCCATTTTATGAAACCCTGCCTTCATTTCATATGAAAGTTTCAATACCTTTGGATTCTTTAGCATTGGAAGAATAAAAATTAATTAAACAGCACTCATACTCATAGGACCAAGACCATACTTACGAATATATTCTTTCTGTTCATTAAGCGCTTCTTCTTCAAAATTTTTATCTCTTTCTTCTTTTAAATTTCCAGTATATGCAATAACTTCTTCTTTGTCCTTCTCTTCTAAAGAATTATACATTTCTCGAACATACTTCCAATCATTACCATTTTCATGTCCTAAAAGATCAATCATATCGTTAAAGGTTCTAGCATCTATATTATCCTGTAGAAGTCTTCTAAGATAATTACTTCCCTCTTTTTCTTGATATTCATCAACTTCTCTTTTTTCAAAATCATTCAAAGAAAAATAAAGTTGCCTTACCCATTTCCAATTATTTTTTCCATTCAAATCAAGAATATCTGCCAAATTAATAAATTTCTGATTTCTACTTCTATGATCAACATCATAAATACAAGTAAAATATTTGCTTACAGGTTTATCTTCATTAAAGATTGGCATAATACACTCACAAATTAAAACTTTATAAGCATTATTACATTCTCAAAACCATGACTAAAAGACCCGACCATATTATTGAAAAATTAAAACCAGAACATAGAGAAAGATTAAAATTACTAATGACAGATAGTTCTGACTGGAAATCTTTCTGCGATATTTCAGATGTTCACCCTGTTAATTCTATTAGAGTCAATACTTTAAAAATTTCAGTAGAAGAATTAAAAAAACGCCTTGAAACAAAATGGAAAATTAAACAACCTTTCAATGAAAACCCTGAAATAATAATTATTGAAGGACGAAAAGATAATTCTTCTTTACAACCCGGAGAACTTGGAAAAGCACGCGAACATCTTTTAGGTTATTATTACATTCAAGAAATTTCAAGCATGATGCCCTTAATTGCATTAGCTCCAAAAGAAGAAGAATTATTTATAGACCTTTGCGCAGCACCTGGAAGTAAAACAACTCAAGCAGCAGCATATATGAAAAATCGAGGAACAGTCATTGCCAACGATGCAAGCATGGGAAGAATAAGTATACTCTCGACCAATATTCAACGTTGCGGAGTAACAAATGCAATTATAACAAAGACACCTGGAGAATTACTTTGTAAAAAACTTTCAGAATTAAAAATAACTGCAGATAAAATTTTAGTGGATGCCCCATGTTCTGGAGAAGGAACAATCCGAAGCTCTATACAAAGCACAAAAATGTTCTCAAATAACTTAATAAGAAAATTATCTAAAATCCAAAAAGCATTAGTAAAATTTGCGATAGAAGTTTTGAAAACTGACGGAGAATTAATTTACTCAACTTGCACTCATGCTCCAGAAGAAAACGAAGAAATTGTATCTTACATTTTAGAAAATTATCCTGAAATGCAAATTCAAAAAGTCAATTTACCAATAAAAACCCGCCCAGGAATCACAGAATGGCAAGGAACAACTTATCATCCAGAAGTAATCAAAGCCACAAGAATCTACCCTCAAGACAACAACACTGAAGGATTTTTCATAGCTAAATTTAGAAAGGTAGGGAAATGACACTAATAGAATTCCTAGACAAAACAAAGAAAAATAAAATACTAGCCCACTTAGATGAATTCTGTGGAGTATCAAAATTAAATCATTTATTCATAAAATCTGGAAAAGACAAAATAAGAATTTTCTCCGGTTCTTTATCTAAAGACGAACTAAATGTAATTTCTCAAAAAATCCACGTAGAATTAATCGGTTCAAGAATAGCAAATATAGATAGTGAAGAAACAAGAATAGCTTTCGATGCCATAAATATCCCAGAAATAAAAAGTCAAATTAAAGAAAATATTATTGAAATCACCGACGAACAAGCAGAAAAATGGATGACTGGAGAAGATTTACAAATAGAAACTAATTCAAATAAAAAATATATTGTCATAAAAAACAAAGATGATTTATTAGGCGTAGGTAAAATTCAAGGAACTTTCATCAAAAATTATGTTCCAAAAGAACGAAGGGCGAGATAATTATTTCTTAGCACTCTTCCACAATCAATAAACTTAAAACTACCAATTATCTCAAATTAATATGAATAAAAAACAATTAGAATCAACAAGAAAAGCTGGACAAATAGTTATTGAAGTAAAAAAATATGCAAAGTCATTTATTAAAAAAGATATGCCTTTATTAGAAATTGCTGAAAAAATAGAGACTAAAATAATTGAACTTGGAGGAGAATTGGCATTCCCATGTAATTTAGGAATAAATGAATATACAGCCCATTATACCCCTCATTATAACGATGAAAGTAAAGCGTATGGATTATTAACCGTCGATTTCGGAGTTTCAATAGAAGGATTTTCTGCAGACAATGCTTTCTCAATCGATTTAGAAAATGATAATCAAAACAAAAAATTAATCCTAGCAAGTGAAGTTGCTTTAACTAATGCAATTAATGCAGTTAAACAAAAAAAATCCTTAGGAGAAATTGGACAAACAATTCAAGATGTTGCTGAAGAATATGGATTTTCTCCAATTAAAAATCTTTCGGGACACGGAATTGAAGAATATGAATTACACGCTCCTCCAACAATTCCAAATTTCAATAATAATAATCCTGCAACATTAAAAGATGGAGTTTACGCAATAGAACCTTTTATTACAACAGGGATAGGAGAAGTTTACGACGGAAAAAATTCAGGAATTTATGAATTAAAAAACGCAAAAAATGTCCGAGACCCAAAAGCCCGCGAACTTTTAGAATTCATCAGAGAAACTTACGGAACTCTTCCTTTTTGCTCAAGATGGTTAGTGAAAAAATTTGGAACACGAGCTTTAATTTCTTTAAAAAATTTAGAAACTGCAGGAGTCGTGCATCAATTTGACCAATTAATCGAAAAATCAAAATCTCCCGTCGCACAAACTGAAGCAACAATAATCATTTCAGAAGGCAAAGTTGAAGTTGTAACAGATTAATTATTTCTTATTAGATTTAGATCGTTGAACAAGATAAATTATAGAATTAATTACAAAAATACTTATGAAATAAAATATTGAAATAAAAACTAATACCATTTCGGCAATCCCATACCAACATTCTGGTTCTCCTACACAAACAACACCTCTAACAAAAGGGATAGCAGAAATGAACGCAAAAATAATTATATCAATAATAAACAAAGAAGGATAAATCAAGTTTTTCCAAAAAAAATCTCTCTTAACTTGTCTATAAATTGAATAAATTCCTCCAATCATTATTAAGAATAATAGCAAAAGATAAGATAAAATAAAAATAGAGGTCAAATAACTCCCAGAAACAGGAGAACTAAATATTATGCTAGCTATATAAAATACAATACTCAAAACTGAAAAAATAATCAACAAAAGTATAATCTTTCTTTGTTGCTCCATAACCTCTCTAAATAAAATAAGATTTTAAATCTTTTCAAACCCAAGTAACACAAATTGATTATAATAATTAACTAAGAAATAATAATTAAAGACAGTTGTAACAGATTAAAAATCACTTGCCCTAGAATAATCTACTGTTTCCCTTAATTCTTTCATTTCTTTATCAGATAAAGAACGATAATGAATCTCTGATTTTAATGTTTCATCATAGTAAACATAATCTTCGCATTCAGAATAAAAATCAAGTTCATCTAAATACACACTGTCAGTCATCACATCTTCGTACTCTTTTATTCCCCGAAGTAATGATTCAATATTCGTAAAATAATTTCTACAACCCTGATCTCTTGCAATTTCTTCAAAATTAACTAAATGAATTTCTGGGGAAACAAATGAGAATAAAGTTTTTTTTTCACTTTCAATATCCCTCGCATAAACAAAATATCCTGCATTCGCCATATAAAATAATGAAGAAACATACTTATAATGATTATGGTGATAAATCAGATAATTTAATAAAACTAATTTCTCTTAATAAAGCATGTTAAAATTATACAATACTCTAACTCGAAAAAAGGAAACTTTCAAGCCAATAAAAAAAGGCGAAGTTAAAATGTATTCATGTGGCCCAACAGTTTACAATTACGCGCATATAGGAAATCTAAGAACTTACATTTTCAATGACATATTATCAAGAAGTTTAACCTTTCTAAAATACAAAGTAACCCATGTAATGAATACTACAGATGTCGATGATAAAACAATAATGGCGAGTCAAAAAAACAACCAATCCTTAAAAGAATTCACAAGAGAATATGAAAAAATTTTCTTCGATGATTTAGAAGAATTAAACATACTAAAACCAACATATGTAATGCGAGCAACAGAATCTATCCCTGACATGATTAAATTAATAGAAAAATTATTAGGAAAGAAATACGCATATAAATCAAATGACGGAATTTATTTTGATATTGCTAAATCAAAAAACTACGGAAAATTAGCGCAACTGGAAAAACAAAAATCATCAAAAGAACGTGTTGTAAATGATGAATATCAAAAAGAATCCAAAAGTGATTTCGCTCTCTGGAAATTTTACAAAGAAGAAGATGGAGAAAATAAATGGAAAGCTCCTTTTGGCGACGGAAGACCCGGTTGGCATATTGAATGTTCTACAATGTCTATGAAAAAATTAGGAGAAACAATTGACATCCACACAGGTGCATCTGATTTAATTTTCCCACACCATACAAATGAAATCGCGCAAAGCGAAGCAACTACAAATAAAAAATTTGTCAATTATTGGCTCCACGGAGGTTTTTTAACAATGAAAGAAAACAAAATGTCAAAATCTTTAGGAAACATAATAATTCTAAAAAACCTAAAAGAAAAAGGATTTTCTCCTTTAGACTATAGATATTTAGTTTTAACAACTCATTATAGAGAACAATTGCAATTTTCAATAGAAAATCTAACCTCTGCAAAAAACGCTTATCAAAGACTCAAAAACATTTGTGTTGAATTAAAAGATGATAAAAAAATAAACAAATCTTATCTCGAAGAATTCACCAAAACATTAGAAGAAGACCTGAACACTCCAAAAGCCTTGCAAGTATTATGGAAATTAATAAGAGATGAAAAAGCAGATGGAAAATATCAAACAATTAAAAAAATAGATGAAGTTTTTGGTTTAGATTTGTTAAAAAAAGAAAAAATAACTATTCCAAAAGAAATTAAAAAACTCATAGAAGAAAGAGAATCTGCCAGAAAATCAAAAGACTGGAAAAAAGCAGATGAATTAAGAATTAAAATAAACACATTAGGATATCAAATTGATGATAGTTCAAAGGGAACGATGATTAAGAAAATCTCAGGTTAACTCTCTCCTCAAAAAATCACCAATCACAACTCTTAAAAACCTTCTATTTCTAGAATTTTTATGATAGCACTAAAAATCCCAAAAAAAATTAATTACAAAAAATATAGATGGTTCGTCACATCTAGTGATAAATTAGTAGTTGGCGGTAAAAGTGCTGAGCAAAACGAAGAGCTTGTCAAAATGTGTATGAAAGGAGAACATTTAGATTTGGAAAGTCGAGCTTCCCTAGAAGAATGGACAAACAAAAAGAAAAAATACATAGTTATGCACACAAATGCTCCGGGTTCACCCTTCTCAATAATTCTCGATGAAAATCCAAATCAAAAAGATTTAGATGAAACTGCAATTTTTACCGCCTCATTTTCCAGAGCTTGGAGAGAATTAAAAAAAGAAGTAAACATAGATGTTTTCTTATTAGAACAAATGTATAAAGAAAAAGGTATGAAAGTGGGAACATTCGGAGTATTAGGAAAAAGAGATGTAAAAAAAGTTCCCTTAAAGTTATATTTCAAAAAACAATCCAATATCTTAAGAGCTGTGCCATTTGAGATTAAAAATTCTCCAATAATAATCCCCGGAAAAATACCTAAAGAGAAATTCGCTATGCAAATATCTGAAAAATTCAAAGTATCTTTAAAAGAAGCAATTAATTCTCTTCCAACTGGAAATTTTGATTTTTTCATCCCAGTAGAAACAAAGAAAAAGACTAAAATAAAAACAAATCTTAAGAAAAAAACTTCAACAAAAAAGAAAGGAAATATAAAGAAAAAAAATTAAACTATTCACGACCGAAAGTTCACTTTCGGCATCTTTAGGAGATGTCGTAAGAAGACGAATCTAAAAGGAAGATTCGTAAAAGAAACCTTGGTGTCGTTTACTTTACATGGAACCGATATCAACATTACAAATTGGGAAAAAAGGAATATCTGAGAACTTAGTTGAAACCTTAAAATCTCATTTTAAAACCCATCAAAATGTTAAAGTAGTTTTTCTTAAAACATTCTCCCGCGATAAAAAGAAAATAAAAAAACACGCAGAAGAAATATTAAATGAACTCGGGAAAAATTACACTTACAGAGTTTTAGGCTTCACAATTTTTATAAAAAAATGGCGTAAAGCAAAAAGATAAAATGATTTTAGAAAAACAAATCGAAAAATTCAATCACATATGTCAACTCTATGACGATTCTCTTGAGGCATATTTAGCATATATTGGATTAATGAATATTGGAACCGGAGAATTAATAGATGAAAGAAAGATAAATATTTCAAATATAAATATGCGAGAAGCTGTATCTAAAATGTTAGAAGCTTACAAATATGCAATAGAATTAAAGACAATTGGTGAATATTTAACAGAAGAATTAGCTGAAGAAGGCATAATCTTTCCAACCTTAAGAACTAAATTAGCAGAAAAAACAATTAGAGAAGGAGAAATATATTTAGATCATATGATTAAAAAATTACCTAATCATTTTAACCTTTTTCAAGAAGAGAAAAAAACTTAAAACAAACTTTTATAAACCCATTTCAAATCATATTTCTAGGTCAAATCGCCAAGAGCGATTCTATCTCTGCCAAGAGAGTCCAAATTAAACAACAAGGTTTACCTTGTATCCTTAGGAAAGGTAGTGTAGGAGAACCTAGGTTTTCAAACAATGAGTATCTATAATTTAGGTCATAGAGAATTAAATAACAAATTAGCAGACGCTCTAAAAAAAATCCCAGAGATTACCGCACCGGAATGGTCTTTTTTTGTAAAATCATCTGTTGCTCGAGAAAGACCCCCATTCGAAGAAGATTTCTGGCACAAACGTACAGCATCAATTTTAAGACAATTATATATTCAAAGAGACATAGGGGTAAATAAATTAAAAGCCCGTTATGGTGGAAGAAAAAACCGAGGCCAAAGACCTTCAAAATATAAAAAAGGTTCAGGAAAAATTATCCGATTAATATTACAACAAGCAGAAAAGGCAGGTCTAGTAGAAAAAGTTGAAAAGCGTGGAAGAAAATTAACCGAAAAAGGAAAATCATTAATTGAAGGAGTTGCAAACTAAAATGGTTGTTCAAAGAGCTCAAAGACAAAAAAAGATAAAATTAGCTTCTGCAAACAAGCTAACTAGATGGGCTCCTATCTGGGTAGTAATCAAAAAATTCGGTCAAGGAAAAAGAGTTCACCCAAGTACTACAACTCATCAAAAAAGAAACTGGCGTGTTAATAAATTAAAGATAAAACCTAGAAGAATGAGGAAACAACAATTAGGATAAAATGGCAAAACAAAAATCAATAGTTAATGAAAGAGAGTTCATAGTTCCTTTACGTAGACAAATCATGAAAGTTCAACGTCATAAAAGGACTCCTAAAGCAATAAAGGCACTAAAACAATTTATTGCAAAACACATGAAAGTTCCAAACAGAGATTTAAATAAAATTAAATTAGATGGATTTCTTAATGAAGAATTATGGTATAGAGGAATAAAAAATCCTCCTACAAAAATAAAAGTAAATGCAAAAAGAGATGGAGAAAACATTAAAGTTACACTTGTAAATCTTCCAGAAAAAAATAAATTCAAGCTATTACGTGAAGAAAAAAAGAAAAAGGCATTAGAATCTTCAAAGAAGAAAGAGAAAAAAGAAAAGAAAGAAGATAAAAAAACAGATAATAAAGAAGAACACGAACATGGAAAAGTTGAAGAACAAACAGTTGAAGAGAAAAAAGAAGAATTAGAAAAGAAAGAATCTTCAGTTGAACAAAAACAAGCTCAAGCAAAAGAACAAGCTAAAGTTCAAAAGCATGTTAAAGGTGGAAAAGAACATAAATCTTCACCGCAAAGAAAATCTTTGTTAAGATAAATAAGAATTATATTCTATTAAAAATTTATGATTCTCAAATTATATAAATATTTATAAATATTTAATAAAACTTTCAATAATGTTAAGTAGAAAATTAATTGCAAGCGGAATTGTTTTAACCTCACTTTTATCTCAAGGAACTATACCAGAAAAAATTTCTACCCAAACACTTCCTCAAAGAATAATAGAGAGATCTAGAGTAGTCGAATTTGATTGTACAAAATATAATCCTAAAGAATCAAAACAAAAGCACATATCTACTTACTGGGATTCAAAACAGGAAAGATTAAGCTTAATTGGTTATCCTACAATAGGTTGGGAAACTTCAATTCAAAAAGATTGCGAAACACAATCAAATGTTTTTGATTTTGAGATGGATTACAGAGTAAAGGTACAAATACTAGAAATTTACCAAGAGCATCAAAAAAAGAACAAATTACGTTTGGTAAATTTCCCAACATATGGATGGACACTATCTCTAGCAGATCAAGATCAAAACGGGATACCTGATCACCTCAATTTAATTTTCCCCGAAGAAGCAGTAAGTATTTTAGAAAAGGAGTTAGAAATAAAATTATCTGAAAAAGATTAATACCATTTATTCACGGAAAACGGTTCATTCAAAATTAGAGTATATAATAAACATAATTTTTCAGCAAACTTCTCGTGAATTTCAGAAAAGACATCAATTTCATTCTGATTTGAGTGAACTACAATTTGTCCTTCTGTGTAAATTCCAAAAGCATTTCCATCTTCAGAAGAAAAGATTCTCGCAGTTTTAGACATAGCTAAGCTAGTTAACTCTACCAATAACTCATACTTACTTACATCATCTAATTTTTTCTTTGAATTCATTAAAATTTCATAAATTACCCGTTTATAAAGTTAACAATAGTCAGGCTTTGTCCGGAGTCGGACAATCTTTAATTATGAAAATAAAAAAAGTTGAATCTTCTTTAACAATTTTTTCATTAAATTCTATATTTCTTCTTATGTTATAAAATAAAATGTGCCACCCCATTTCTCTTT
>Ga0210050_1001151_pt1 | contig 29878 bp, 22 predicted proteins | sample CryGey132114_all_FD_185463 | JGI IMG/M metagenome (GOLD analysis project Ga0210050, IMG submission 185463) | Groundwater microbial communities from aquifer - Crystal Geyser CG22_combo_CG10-13_8/21/14_all (SPAdes) (version 2) | ecosystem: Environmental > Aquatic > Deep subsurface > Groundwater ... | reverse complement strand
CTCCCATTGGGATTGGGGATAATTCATATTGGGCCTCCTTGAAGTGAAAGGAGGGAATTATACTCGCCCAGTTGAAAGCGGACATTTCATGTGCTACGAAAACCGGACAATTCATTAGCTTACTACACCTTTTGATTGGGATGTTGGCAGTTGAGCTGGAACATGTTAGTATACAAACAACGCAGTTAATTCAATTTGTCACTATTTTGACATTTGTTATTTCTTCATATCGGGTTTTCCACAGATTCCCAACCCCCATCGGCGTGCCGGGTAAACTAATGAGGGATTAATTAAAACCAAACAATATATGCGAAAATTTAATCATCACCAAAAAAATAATCATCGACATCATTTTAATCGACACCGGCCTGCGCCCCGTATTCCAGAGCGGCAGGCTGATGGATTCGAAAAACAGTTCTTGGCAAGCACGGCGATTGATCCTTCGCCACGCCTTCGTTTGGAAAACGGCTCCAAAGAACTCACCATGCGTGCCATGGATATAATTTGTCCGATCGGCATGGGTCAACGGGGTTTAATTGTGGCGCCTCCCGGTTCCGGTAAAACAACATTTCTCAAACACATTTGTCATGCGGTTCAGAAAGGTTATCCGGAAGTTAAGCTTTATTGTCTTTTGGTAGATGAACGGCCCGAAGAAGTAACCGATTTTAAACGCACGGTGCCGGCTGAAGTCCGCTCTTCTTCCTCGGATGAAACGTATGATCATCACATTAAAATAGCGGATGATCTAATGAAACAAGTTTACCGTGAAACGGTGGCAGGTGAGAACGTTTTAATCGTGATTGATTCATTGACGCGTCTCGCGCGCGTTCACAATGCCGAAAGCCGTTCAAGCGGGCGCACGCTTTCTGGCGGAATGGATGCACGCGCGCTCGCTGTTCCAAGGCGCATTTTTGGTTCAGCTCGTAAAATTGAAAATGGCGGGTCACTCACCATTTTAGCGACGATTTTAGTCGAAACCGGCAGCCGGATGGATGAAGTCATTTTTGAAGAATTTAAAGGAACCGGCAACATGGAAGTTTACCTGTCGCGCGAAATTTCCAATCAACGCGTTTTTCCGGCCATTCATATCGCCAAAAGCGGTACCCGTAAAGAAGAGCTGTTGTTAGAACCCGGCGAACTTGAGATTGTCCATAAGATCAGACGTGTTTTGTCTGGTATGGGCACTGTTCAAGCGGCAAAAGGTTTGGTCGAGCAACTCGAAAAATATCCCGCCAACCAGGATTTATTCAAAGCACTTCAGCAAGCCAAATAGCTTGCCCCGGTATGTTACAATACGCCTTTTTCATGAAAGAAAATCTATGGCAGTTCTCTTACAGATAAAAGATATTTACAAACAATACGGCGCCACGAGTATTCTGGACGGCGCAACCGCTTCTTTCGGCGACGATCAGAAAATCGGTGTCATTGGCCGTAACGGCGCAGGTAAATCCACGCTTTGCCGCATCCTAACAGGCGAAGAAGAAGCCGATGACGGCGAAATTGTCAGAAGCACGTCACTTCGTCTCAGTTATTTAGAACAGCATGACCCTTTTCAACCGGACGAAACCATCGTTCAGTTTTTAATGCGGTATACCCGGAAAGAAGAATGGGAATGCGCCGAAATGGCGCATCGTTTTCAAATTACCAACGACATGCTTTCATTTGTCATTGAATCTTTAGCCGGCGGTTTTAGAACGCGCGTCAAATTAGCCGCCATGCTCTTGGGCGATCCTAATTTCTTAATTATGGATGAACCGACCAACTACTTAGATTTGTCGACTTTGATTTTGCTTGAAAACTTTTTACAGGAGTTCAAAGGCGGATTTTTAATCGTGTCGCATGACCGTGAGTTTTTAAAACGGACTTGTGAGCACACACTTGAAATCGAAAACGGACAAGCCACGTTATACCCCGGGGATATCGAAGAGTATTTTACTTTCAAAGAAGAACAAATTACCCAAAAGCAGGCTTACAATAAAACGGTCGAAAAGAAAAAAGCCCAACTGCAGGCTTTTGTCGACCGCTTTAAAGCAAAAGCTTCAACCGCGTCGCGCGCTCAATCCAAGTTAAAACAGATCGCCAAGCTGAAAACCATTGAAATTGCCCACACCATGTCGAATGTGCGGATTCATATTCCGCGCGTAGAAGCCAAGGCTGGTATAGCACTTTTTTGCAATGAGCTAAGCATTGGTTATCCCGAAAAAGTGGTGGCTGAGCGGATTCATATGGACATTGAAAGAGGCTCCCGGGTGGCTGTTTTGGGTGACAACGGGCAAGGTAAAACCACTTTTTTACGAACGGTAGCGGGCGATCTGGCGCCGAAAGACGGAACTTTCCGGTGGGGAACCGGTCTTAAAGTGGCTTATTATGCTCAGCATGTGTTTAGCGCCTTGAATCCAAAAGACGACATTTTTGCGCATTTAAGTCGTGAGGCGGTTGACGGCATCACGACTCAAGAAATTTTAACCATCGCAGGCTGTTTTTTGTTTAAAGGTGATGACGTCCGTAAAAAAATATCAGTGTTAAGCGGCGGCGAACGTGCCCGCGTCGTTTTGGCGGGACTTTTGCTTTCCAAAAGCCACGTGCTTTTACTGGATGAACCTACAAACCATTTGGATTTTGAAACAGTGGAAGCTTTGGGGCGTGCCTTGAAGCATTTTGCCGGCACCGTTTTTTTTATCAGTCATGACCGTACGTTTGTCAACTTGGTGGCCACGCAAATCATCGAGGTGAAAGACGGCCGCGTTTTGAAATATCCGGGAACGTACGAAGATTACGTTTATCACTTAGAACAAGTTGCACAGGGAATCCAGGAAGAAGAAAACCGTGAACACGCCAGGCATGTAAAAATGGATGCCAAAAAACATGCGCAGCTACAGGAAAAACCATCAGAAGCGCAGGAGGCTAGAAAAGAACGGGCACGGCTTCGAACGGAACTTACCAAATTAGAATCAAAAGCCAAAAAAGTTGAAAGCCGAATGAGTCATCTAACAAAAGAACGCGACAAATTAGTTTCTGAAATGCAGCAAAACACCTTTCATTTTTCCAAAGCACGCAATGATCGTCTGCGCGAGATCACCATTGATCTTGAAGAAGCCGAAGGCGAGTGGCTGAAATTAAGCACTCAAATTGAGCAGTTAAAAGGAGAACAAGCTGAAAAATCGCCCAGCTGATCTTGTCATTGTCGGAGCCGGCGCTGCCGGATTGACGGCAGCCATTACGGCAGCCCACCAGGCTCAGATTAACGCCAAACCTGCCCAAATCGTTTTACTTGATACGCGTGAGAAAATAGGGGCTAAAATTCTCATGTCAGGCGGAACCCGCTGTAATGTCACCAACCGCGAAGTCAAACCTTCTGATTTTGGAGGCGGCTCAAGCCACTTCATTCGGCACATTCTGAAAGCTTTTAGCCCGGAGGCCACCATTGAGTTTTTTAAGAAGATCGGCGTTGAATTGGTGTTGGAACCAAGCGGTAAATTTTTTCCGAAGACAAATTCTGCCCAGACGGTTTTAGATGCCTTGCTTCATGAAACCAAACAGTTAGGGGTGAGTTTGAAAACAGGCGTTCGCGTTACTAAGCTTACGAAAGAAAACAATCTCTTTTACCTTGAGAATGCGGACCACACATTTAATTTATCATCGCATGCTGTTATTTTAACAACAGGCGGGTTGTCGTATCCTGCGACAGGCAGCGATGGCACCGGTTACAGTTTAGCCAAAGGCTTCGGGCACACACTCATAGCGACTTATCCTGCTCTCACGCCTTTGTTGACAGGTGAGCGCGATTGGCAGCGTTTGAGCGGCATTGCTTTAGAGGTAGCGCTTTCATTTTTTAAAAATGACAAAAAAATAAGGGAATACCAGGATTCGTTTTTATTTACACATTTCGGATTTAGCGGGCCGGCCGCACTTGATATCAGCCGGCATTGGGCAGCTAGCGATCCGAAAGACAAGCCTCAAATTGTTGCCAATTTTTTGCCCGGGCAAAGTGCGCTATCCGTTAAAGAGCATTTTCAAATCATTCAAACGAAAAACCAAAACAGGCTGATCAGAAATATTTTAACGGAAGACCTAAAGCTTCCCGGCCGCTTTGTTGAAGTGATTTTAAGAAAAGCCAAAATCAAACCGGATCAAACTATCGGCAAGTGCCCAAACGAAGAACGGCAAGTGCTGAGCCGCTTGCTTTTTCATTACCCTCTGGAAGTGAGGGGGGTTTATGGCTATCAAAAAGCCGAGGTGACAGCAGGCGGTATCGATTTATCCGAAGTTAAATTTCAAACCATGGCATCAAAATTAACCGATGGACTTTACTTTGCCGGTGAAATTTTGGATGTGGACGGGCGCATCGGTGGTTTCAATTTTCAATGGGCTTGGAGCACAGGTACGGTGGCGGGCCGGAGCGCAGTTAACAGCTTAAAATGAAAGAAATAATCCATTTAAATCTCACCGAACCGGTAAAGTAGGCTATACTACCCGAATGACAACACCACATGTACCTACGCCGCCGCCTTCCGGCAATAGTTTCTATGGTCTCGGGATTGCTCCCCAACTGCTTGAAGTTTTAAAGCGGATCAAGTTTCATACCCCAACGCCTATTCAACATAAAGCAATTCCTCTAGCCTTAGAAGGCCAGGACGTAATCGGCGTGGCTCAGACCGGCACAGGAAAGACGCTGGCTTTTGGTATTCCGATGGTTCAGCGCTTGGCCCAAAAGAAAGGAAACGGCTTGGTGTTGGTTCCAACACGCGAACTCGCCATGCAGGTTCATCAAAACCTTCTCAAAATAGAATCTAAAATGAAATCCGCCCTTTTAATCGGCGGCGCTTCCATGCACAATCAAATCCAAGCCTTGAAACATCATCCCCGTATTTTGATTGCGACACCCGGCCGGTTAATTGATCATGTTGAGCAGCGTCACGTTTCATTGGCACAGGTGTCTATTTTGGTTTTAGATGAGGCAGACCGGATGCTGGATATGGGATTTCTGCCTCAAATTCAGAAAATTCTCCGTTTGGTACCGCGCGATAAACAGACCATGCTTTTTTCTGCTACTATGCCGCAGGCGATTTTATCCATCGCTTCTTCTTACATGAAGATGCCCGTTCAAGTTGAAATCGCTAAATCGGGAACGGTTGCGGAAAAAATCACACAAGAGTTATTTATCGTTAAAAAAGAAGCCAAGAAGAAACTGTTAAGCAAAATCCTTTCACAATATCATGGTTCTACGCTGCTTTTTACCCGCACAAAAATAGGCGCAAGTAAAGTGACGCGCTTTATTCGAGGTGAACGGCACAGTGCGGCAGAGATTCACTCTAACCGCTCCCTCAGCCAAAGACGTGAAGCGCTTGAGGGGTTTCGTTCGGGGAAATACCGTGTTTTGGTTGCAACCGACATTGCTTCCAGAGGCATTGATGTGAGCGGCATTGAATTAGTTATTAATTATGATTTGCCGGATGAGTCAGAGAATTACGTTCACAGAATTGGCCGGACAGGACGCGCAGGAGACAAAGGACATGCCATTACTTTTGCGACACCCGAACAAGGCAAAGACGTGCGTAACATTGAAAGACTGATGCGGACTGTTTTGCCGATTTCTGAACATCCCGAAATGCCGCTTGAAAGTTTTATCCAGGAAACACCCATGCGCGTTGCCAGTTTTGACGGCCGTCGTCAAAGGGGCAGGCGCGGCGCCCGCAATTATATCGCTCCCAGCTTTCGCAAATCAAAGCGTTACGTTTAACTTCACACCTCTCTTTTGCGTTTACCAATCCTTGGGAAAATTGTTTAGACAGGATTACGTACTTTAATTGGCACGACTGCAGAAGCAGTGACATTGTGGGCAGCATCATGCGCTTCGGCTTGGAGCACATGGTCGCCATTGGTAAGAGTCATCGTATTTAAAGAAACCAAATAAGGATCGCTTGAACCGTCTTCGTAGTGATGCGTGTAATAATCGGTGCTCAATTCGTGACCATCTACAAAAAACTTAACAAACACGGTTTCCTCAGAGGCTGGTGCTATCACCGAAATGTAACCAGAGACAATTTCTTGAGGGGCGGGTGAAGCAATAGAGACTTGCGGCACCTCCTGATCTAAAATAATCGATTCAGGAATCACCGGACTCATTTCACCAGCAACACTATCTAAAAACTGGACGTATACTGTTCTCTTGCCATCGATCGGGCGCTCAAGTCCTTCATTGAGATGCCACGCGAGTGTTGATCTCAGTGCTTGAAAAGGTGTAGAGACCAGCAAATCTAGACGATTTGAAATCCGCATTTTATCGACACCATGAACAGCATTTAAATCTAGGCGGACGGTTTCATTGTCAGTTTTAAACGCATTTTGGTTGATGGTGATACTGCCCGTTGGAGGGGCCAGCACAAAGAAACCAAATTGAGGTTCTTCATCCGGTTCGCCGGCTAATTCATCTGGCAATCCGCGAGGTTTTTGATGTCTAGGTTTCTGGAGTGTATAACCCAGGTAATTGGTTGAAGAGGTACCATTCAGATAGGTAACCATGACATATACCAACCCTTCGATATCTTGCGCAGCACTTAATAAAATAGAATCATCAATTGATTCATCTCGGGTTTCAAGAGAGGTGACTTGATCAGGGGACACGTTTAAAAAAGTTGCCCATGCATTCTGAATGATGCGGGAAGAATCTGGATAAATGGTCGGATTATGATTCGCATCATACAGTTTGGGATTCCAGACGATAAAACCATCCGCTCCGCTTAAAAGGAAATGCATGTATATTTCCCATTGTTTTTCTCGTTTCAAAGTAGGTACCGGGCCGTCTTGTCTCAAGCGCGGATAATCAGGCGCCGCAATCCAAGGCATTGTTTTAAGTCCGAACGGCGCATTATTGCGATAGACGGAACGCAGTTCATTTAACCCATCGCGCATAATTTCTTCAGCTGTTTTTTCTTCGCCATGGTTGGGTGAAGTTTGCTCAAAATAAACGGAAGGACTGGCGGCATCCGCGGCATTCGGAAGCATGCGGCCATGTGCCGGTTTATTGAAATTGGTGATAAAACGATCATTGTCAGAAAGAAGGTAATATTGGTACTGGGAAACCAAAGCGTCAGGGAAAACCAATTTAATGGGGTCGTAGAAAGCTGTTTTCTGAATACGGTCTTGTTCCAGGAAAAGAATTCTGTGAAGCGTGTAGACCTGTTCATCGGGTGCCGCGTTATTCCAAGAATCCAAATCATCCGGATCACCTCCGGCAGCTTCAAAGCGCGGATCAAGACGTGTCGCATCTTCAATTTTATTACAGACCCGTGGATTGGGTGGTGTCCAAATATCATAAATGTGGTAAGGGTCACAACCCGCATCGCGCGCTTCTTGATTGCGCCCTAAATAGCTTTCCCAGTCAAAGATCACTTGATCAATTTTTGCTTCCGAGGATGGCACACCGCGGCTCATCAATCCTCGTCTAATTTGATCCATAACGTCTTGAGTCCACTTGCCGACTTGTTGCGGCCCTTCAATAGCAAAAGGACTTTCCCAGTTTCGAGTTTCAAAACCCTCTTCCGTGTCGTAGTCAAAAGGATTGTCAATATTGTAATCTAGCCGGTTAAATTGCTGATGGTGGGGAAAGCTAAGCGCAAGGAAAATCACGTCCATCCCGTACGTATAATTTTGGTATAGTTGATTAATCACACTTTCTTGCAAAGGTTCATAGATGGCATTCTCACCAAGCGGAAACACGTTGTTTTGTGAAAAATTGCGAACCATTCGGGCAATGCGGTGGTTATGCCATTCAGTCAATGGCAAAAAAAGATCCGGATTTTCCCAGTCGCTTTGTTTAGAATTCCAAAAAGGCATCATGGGTCGTTTTGTGCTCCGCATGAGCGGATTCCACGGATAAACATGGAGGGCAACTTGTAAGTAGCCTCGCTGCATGACGATATCGCCTTCCGGTTCCGTTTGCACGGCAATGGTAACTTGATGTGTGCCGATCGTCAAAGGTGTGTAGAATAATTTATCAGCATTTTGACGCACCATGATAATTTTCCCATCAACTACTATACCTAAATTGTAATATGAGCGGCCTAATGTGAACTTGACGGGATGCCCCACTTTTGCACCGTCAGGGGAAGTGAAAGCGCAAGTTAGATACGCACTTTCGCAAATGTTATCCGTTGTGGGGGACTCTGCAGAATCCGTTGAAATTTCAAATGGAATAGAAGGACGTGCGTTTGCTTGTTCAGGAAAGTAGCTGAATAAGCAAAGACTCATGATAACTATCGAGGCGATCAGCTTTTGAAAACTCTTATAAAATGGTTTCATTTTTAGTTAGAAAAAACCTCCAAAAATAAACTACCTTGGTGGTTAATCAATAATACCTTGACAAATTAAAGATTGCAAAAAAGTATAGCATTTTTCGCATACAAGCGGTAATAAAAAGAGCACAGAAGGTCTGATATTAAAAGTATTTGATATGATATCAAAAAAGTGATCGCTTGCAAAGATTTCAAAGCAGGTAATTTTATCGGCGGGCTCTTGTCTTGCGTTCGTTCTCGGTTAAGTAGCGCTTGCGCAGACGGATATTTTTAGGTGTGATTTCAACCAGTTCGTCATCTTCAATAAATTCAAGCGCAAATTCCAAAGTCATGTTGCGAGGGGGAATGAGCTGAATGGCTTCATCAGAACCTGCGGCTCGCATGTTGGTTAATTTCTTTTCACGAACGGCATTGACGACCAGATCGTTTCCTTTCATATTCACGCCTACCAACATGCCCTCATAAAGTTCGTCTCCCGGACGAATAAAGATTTCTCCGCGATCTTGTAAACCCCATAAAGCGTAGGCGATGGCATTTCCAGCTGATTGTGAAATCAAAACACCTTGTTGACGCCTAGGAATTTCACCTTTGTAACTTTGGTAGTCATAAAAATTCTGATACATAATACCGGTGCCGCGGGTCATCATCAAAAGATCGCTTCGAAATCCCAAAAGACTACGCGAAGGAATCAAAAACTCCATACGGATCGTTCCGACAGCACTGGTGGTCATATTTTTCATTTCAGCTTTCCGTGCCCCCAAAGCTTCTATCACCGCACCTTGATAACCGGGATCCGTTTCAATCACCACTTCTTCGACCGGCTCCATTTTTTCCCCATCTTCTATTTTAATAATTACCTCAGGCCTTGAAACCTCGAGCTCATAACCCTCGCGGCGCATGGTTTCGATTAAAATGGAAAGATGAAGCTCCCCGCGTCCGGATACTTTAAAATGTTCTTCTCCGGGCAAGTCTTCGACACGGATACCAACATTCATCATGGCTTCATGCATCAATCGTTCGCGAATATGGCGCGAAGTCAAAAACCGGCCGCCATCTTTACCGGCAAGCGGGCTTGAGCTGTGCGCAAAATTCATGGAGATGGTTGGTTCATCGATTTTAACGGCTGAGATGGCCTCTGGTTTGTCAGGGTGAGTCAATGTGTCTGCCACATGCACTTCGGAGAATCCCGTCAAAGCAGCAATATCACCGGCTTCAGCCGAATCAGCTTCAACACGACTAAGACCTTTGTATTTAAGAATTTTGGTGACTTTTCCGCGTTCTATTTTGCCGTCACGTTTGACCACGACCAATGGCTGTCCAATTTTAATTTTGCCGTGAAAAATTCGGCCGATCGCCATTCGACCGACGTAAGAGTCATAATCCAACATGGTGACCAACATTTGAAAGGGAAGATCAGGGTCCGCCACAGGCGGTAACACGCGGTGCAGAATTGTATCTAAAAGTGGTTTCATATTTTCAGAAGATTCATCTAAATCAAGCGTCGCATGTCCCTCTTTGGCAGAAGCGTAAACGACAGGGAAATCAAGCTGCTCATCGTTAGCGTTTAATTCACAAAAAAGATCAAAGGTCATGTCCACTACTTCATGCGGTCTGGCGCCGGGGCGATCAATTTTATTTACTACCAAGATTGGTTTGAGATGGAGTTCGAGCGATTTACGCAAAACAAACTTCGTCTGCGGCATGGGGCCGTCAAAGGCATCCACGAGCAGTAAAACGCCGTCCACCATTTTCAAAATACGTTCAACTTCGCTTCCGAAATCGGCGTGACCGGGCGTATCAACAATGTTGAAAAGCGTGTCTTTGTAAGTGAAAGAAGCATTCTTCGAGAAAATAGTAATCCCGCGCTCTTTTTCGAGCGGATTTGAATCCATCACCGTAACCTCACCTTCTTTAAAAGCGTAGGCACCGGATTCTTTGAGAAGCGCGTCCACCAGAGTCGTTTTACCGTGATCGACGTGTGCGACAATGGCAATATTGCGTACATTTTTCCTTCTTTTCTGAGTAGGCATAAGGGGGGCATATTATCAGGACAAGAGCCTATTTGCAATCTTAACAAAAGAAGGGACCGTGGCGTTAAATTGGGATTTGTGGCATCATACGTACTTTCATCCTTATTTTAACCATGACATTCGAGATAATCGTCACACTCTTTCTTTTGGCTGTTATCATTGGCGGGTTGGTTTTTAACCTAGCGAGCGCGGACTTTCTGCTTTTTAGCGGTTTGGTCATTTTGGTTTTAAGCGGTGTGCTGCCTGTTAAAGAAGCGCTGAGAGGTTTTTCTAATCCGGGCGTCATGACAGTGGCACTTTTGTTTATTGTCAGCGCTGCCATTAAAAACGCGGGCAGTTTAGAATTTTTAGCAGGCCGTTTTCTTGGGTTGAAAAGCAACCGGCGTTTTCCCAGCCTTTTAATTAGAATGATGCTTCCCATTTCGGCTTTGTCCGCGTTTATCAATAACACACCTATCGTTGTTATATTGACACCGGTGATTAAAAAATGGGCAACCCAAATTGGTCGTTCTCCCTCAAAATTTCTGATCCCTCTTTCTTATGCCACAGTCTTAGGAGGGACTTGTACGCTCATCGGAACTTCCACTAATTTATTAGCACACGGGCTTTTTATCGAAAACGGGATGAAAGGATTGTCCCTTTTTGAACTTGCATGGGTGGGTGTACCTTGCGCTTTGACGGGTTTAACTTATTTGACTTTTTTTGGGAACAAGTTACTGCCCGACCGGAAAGACGTGCAAACCCATGTGGAGGAAAATCCCAAAGAGTATGTGATCGGCATGAAAGTAGCAAAACGGTCCGCTTTAATCGGGTTAAGTGTCAGTGATGCAGGTTTGCGAAACCTGCAAGGCGTTTACTTGCTCGACATTGAACGTGAAGGCGAATCCATCGGTCCCGTTTCCAGCAAAGAAGTCTTGAAAGCGGATGACAGACTTATTTTTGTGGGCAGTCCTTCGGCTGTCGTTGATTTGCAAGAAATACCGGGGTTGATTCCGGAAGCGCATGATATGTTTGAGCGCGATTTTGCGCGCATGAGCCTTCATTTTGTGGAAGTTGTGATTTCTTCCAGCTCACCTATTTTGGGGCGAACGGTGAAAGAAGGCGATTTTCGGAAACGCTACGGTGCAGGCGTCGTTGCAGTCCACCGAAACGGTGAAAGAATTGTAGGTAAAGTGGGCAGCATCGTGCTGCAATCGGGGGATGCGCTTCTTTTATTTGCCGGGGAGGGCTTTATCGAACGCTGGAAGGATTCGCAGGATTTTTACCTTGTGTCCTATTTGAAAAACAAACCCGCAGAACTGCCCCACAAAGCCATGACGACCATGATGGTGACAGGCGTCATGATTTTAGCAGCCGCCTTTGGTATATATTTTCCGGCCATAGGGCTTCCTGCGGTGAGTGTTTTAGACGTCATCATGTGTGCGGTGGTGGTTTTGTTTGTTCTCAAATGTATTTCAGGCAGAGAAGCGCGCCAAGCCATTCAATGGGATATTTTATTGGTGATTGCTTTTTCAATTGGATTAAGCCGCGCTGTCCAATTAAGCGGCGTAGCGGACGGCATCGGGCACTTCATTAAACAGCATGCCGGATTTTTGGGGCCCTATGGTGTTTTAGCGGTGATCTATGTCGTAACGCTTTTAATGACTGAGATCTTGACTAACAATGCGGCGGTCGCACTTGCTTTTCCAATTGCGCTTGCCACCGCGGTTCATTTGGGAGTCAATCCAAGGCCATTCTTAATTGCAGCCACCATGGCTGCTTCAAGCGGCTTTGCAAGCCCGTTGGGATATCAAACACACTTGATAGTTCAAGGCCCGGGCGGTTATAAGTTTTCTGATTACGTCAAAATCGGATTACCGCTTGATTTGTTGATAGGGCTTGTTGCCATATTAGTTATCCCGCATCATTGGTCATTTTGATTGCGGAGCAGAGGCACTTAAAAAAGATTCAGATCTTTTAAGCGCTTCATCAATTTGATCACAAATATTTTCGTCACCAATTAATTTTAGAATACCGGCGTTCTCCAAAGCTTCCCTGGGTTGTCTCTGTACCCCGGACAGAATAAATGCGATATGATTCTTGCGGGCATTTTCACACTCTTCTCTTAAAACACGAATGCCGGTTGCATCAATGGCGGGCACATGACGCATTCGAATAATTCTCACCTTAGGCTGTTTACTGACCACATTCATGGCTTCAATAAATTTATAGGAAGCACCAAAGAAAAACGGACCGTTGATTTCATATACTTCAACGCCCTTTGGAACGGTTCGTTTGGCAATAGCCAAGGGATCATCGGTTTCATCTTCATCTTCAAACTCACGTGTAATGATGCCCACGTTCGATACCATGGCCATTCGACGTATAAAGAGAAGCACTGCCAATAAAATGCCTACTTGGATGGCAACAGTTAAATCGACAAATATGGTTAACAAGAAAGTAATGATCATGACAGCCACGTCGCTTTTAGGGCTTTTCATGATCATTTTGACCGAATGCCATTCACTCATGTGGTAAGAGACAACCATCAAAATAGCAGCGAGAGTCGAGAGGGGAATCAAAACAGCCCATTTCCCAAAAAAAATCATGACTAATAATAGCATCAAAGCATGAACGATACCGGCAATGGGTGTGCGGCCGCCGTTGTGAATGTTGGTAGTCGTACGAGCAATGGCGCCGGTAGCGGTTATACCGCCAAAGAGGGGCGAACAAATGTTTGCGATTCCCTGAGCAATCAACTCCATGTTCGGACGGTGTTTGCCGCCGATCATCCCGTCGGAAATAACAGCTGATAATAAAGATTCAATACCTGCTAAGAGTGCAATGGTCATTGAAACCGGAATGAGCGTTTTGACAAATTCCCAATTATGCCAATGAGGCAAACCGGGCACAGGTAAGTGATGAGGAATATCACCAAAACGGCTTCCAATGGTTTCGACGGGCAAATGCAGCCATTGAGCAACAAGAGTAGAAAACAAAAGTGCCATCAATGGCCCCGGCACTCGTCTTGATACTCTTCTCCAGACAATCATAATGGCCAAAGAGAATAGACCGACTGACAAAGTTATTAAATCAATCTGACTAACATCCGTAAAATAAACAATCCATTTTCCAAGAAATGAAGCAGGTAAATTATGAACACCCAAACCTAGAAAATCTCCCATTTGGGATGAAAAAATAATAAGCGCAATGCCGCTCGTAAAACCCACGATGACAGGGTAGGGAATAAACTTAACTGCTGATCCGAACCGACACAATCCCATAATGATCAACCAAACACCCCCCATCATCGTGGCTATCCATAAGCCATCCAAACCATATTTTTGAACGATGCCATAAACAATGACGACAAATGCGCCGGTAGGTCCGCCAATTTGCACCCGGCTGCCACCCAATGCTGAGATGAGAAACCCGGCAACAATGGCGGTAAAAAGACCGCGTTCGGGAGAGACGCCTGAGGCGATGGCAAAAGCGATTGCAAGCGGCAGTGCCACCACGCCAACAATGATGCCCGCTATGCAATCCGCTTGAAATTGCAGCCATGAATAATTTTGAAGCGTAGTGAACAGTTTTGGTTTTAACATAAGACGGTTCCAGCGGTGACAGTTTAATGCTTAAAAATAAAGAATGCCGCAGCTGCCAAGAAGCAAAATCCAACCAACGTGTTGAGTCTCATTTCTTCACGAAGATAACAAACCGAAAAGATAGAAAAAACCACAAGCGAAATGATTTCTTGAATGGTTTTTAACTGGACGGTGGTGAATTGATAAGAACCGATGCGATTCGCCGGCACCTGAAAACAATATTCGATAAATGCGATTAACCAACAAATAATGATGACTTTCCACAAGGCGGCTTGTTTATAACGTAAATGGCCGTACCAGGCAAATGTCATGAAAAAGTTAGATAAAGTAAGAAGCGCGATGGTTAACATTTAAAAATTTTTGAATGAGCAAGTAAAACAATCTGCAACGCCTATGGGGCGGCTATTAAACGCTCGGGCCGCAGATTAGCCCTTCTCTCATTTAAGAGAGTTCGCAAATTAGCCCCCCCATTTCCGTGAAGCAACAGAATTAGGCGACCCTTCGAAAGGGTTTTTAAAGAACGCTTCGTTTCAATCATTACATCTTTTCAACGCTTGATGCGATGTAGCTGATATCATCGGCATCAATTTTAACCATTGAATCAACCAACTCATCCGGCTTTGTAACACCTTCCGGCCATTTGGTGCTGCTGTCATACGCGACCCAATAACTGTCCCCATTGGCGATGACTTCTATTTCGCTTGTTTCAGCATTAACAGACGCCACTTTACCCTCAATGGTTTCAGCCATGGCAGCGGTTTGTAAGGCCACCAATACCAAGAGCAATGTCAAAGCTATTAATTTAAACTTCTTCATTTTATTCTTCCTTTCTGTTCACATAAAAAAAGCCTCTTAATTTTATGCCACCACTCCCTTGGATAAGGGACCAGCAACTCAAAATTAAAAGGCTTTGGCTTGTTTCCGTCAGAGAGAAACTTAATGTTTCAATCTGCTACCTGATTTTCGATATTCTAACGGTCATCGTTAAAACATCTTGATAGGAATATTTCGGATTAACATCCTCCGTGAATGGAAGAAGTATATACCGGGCGGGTCAAAAGTCAATGGGGTTGATTGAGAACAAAGAAAAGGAGATTTTGTATAGGAGAAAATAGGACAGGCAATCTTAAGAAATTCGGCCACAAGCATTGGCGCCTTTCAATTTCATATAATTGCCATCGTGGAGTTAACTTTTCCGTCAGAGGACGAATCAGTCCTCTGGCTGACGGCCTTTGGCCGAAACAATCCCCGCTGAGATTACATCTATAATTACCTAAAGTATTAATGACAAACTAACGATGAGGTGTATAGCTTAACGTGTTAGATGCCAAAGGAGGATTTATGCAAAAATTGATCGGAGCAATTCTTGCTCTACTGCTCGTTGCACCGCCTCTCTATGCTGCCACCGACAACATTCCGTCAGGAATGGTACATAAAGCCGTGCGTGGCGGTGTCAACATGGTGACAGGAGTTGTCGAAATTCCCATGCAAATTTACAAGGGATATGACAAAGGATTCGGTTTGATTAAAAATAACGTAGGGTCAAAAACCGTTGGCACTATCCTAGGGTTCTTTCGCGGGATAGGTCATGCTGCTGGTCGTGTGGGTTGGGGCGGATTGGAACTTGTTGGCTTTTGGATGGCAAACCCGGCTGATAATGAAGGCGTTGGTATTCCGTTTGATGCCGAATATCCTTGGCAAATGGGCGAACAATATGATCTTTTCAAACCTTCCTTGGCTGAAGGTGTGAAGCCTATCGGACGCAAGCTGCTTCACGGATTCTCAGACGGGCTTTTAGGCATTGCCGAATTGCCTGGGCAAACCTTAAAAGGCGCGCGCGAAGGCAATGTTTTAGCGGGTCTCGGGAAAGGTTTTTGGTTTTGGTGGAGCCGGGAAATTTATGGTTTCGGAAGCGTATATACTTGTTTAGTTCCGAATCCTCCGGACAATCCGGGGTATCCGATGAACGGCACTTGGGCTTGGTCTGCCTTAGTCGAATAAATCGTTCATTATTTAAGATGGTTTTTTAAAAGTGCCAGGCAAACTTTGCTTGGCACTTTTTTTGAGTAGGCTAAATAGGTACAAAGTATTCATTTAAAAGAAAGGTTTCATGAGTAAAATATTGAATGGCGCTTAAAACCCGATCAGGATACTATACGTTTTAATATGAATTTAAGCCGATTTAAAAAAGAAGCACAACTTCGCATATCCCATTTCCTAGAACAAGAATTTCTTATCCCTCTGAAACGGCATTCCATCAAGTTTTCAGCGCCCATATTAGTTGGCAGTCTTTTTACGATTATCAGCTTCACGCTCTTTGTCAGTATTGTTAATTTAAAACCACAAATCGGAGAAAACTTCTTTTTTTCGAGTCATGATCCTCAAATGCAGGAAGAAAAGGAGATTCAGAAACTTTTTGCCCAGCAACCGCAGTTAATCATCAGCGCCAAGGGCCCCGTCGAATCAGACCCTTATTTAAGCAAAGTCAAAACTCTTTCAGATCAGTTGATTAGTCTGGAGGAGGTGATTAGTGTGCAATCGATTTCAAACGGTCCCGGCAATATGGAAAAGGCCCAAGAAGGGCCCCTTTGGTCGCGTGTTCTGGTGTCAAAAGATGGAAAGTCGACTTTAATCATTTTGTTTATTAAGAAAGTTTCTTCTGAAGAGTTGATTCCCAAAATTGAAAATATAGTTAAACAAAATAACGCCGATGATTTCGAATTAATGATTTCGGGAGAGCCGTACATCACAGAACTGCTCCGCCGCAGCTTATTTCAAGATCTAAAAGTGTTCACTTTAGCGGCATTTGTGGTTTTTGGCGCCATTCTTATTTTTGTTTTTCGTTCAATTCGTATTTTATTCGGCACGTTATTAACTTGTTTAAATGCCGGCATGATTACGCTGATCATTTCTCAGGTAAGCGGAATTGCAACAGGGCCTTTAACCGCCAATCTTTCTACCATCGTGTTTGTATTAACGCTATCACACATGATCTTCTTAACTTTTAATTGGAAACAATGTCATTCAGCAGGCCGCGCTCACCCCTCTTCATTGGTTCTGCAAGCGATTCAAATGACATTTCAAGCATCGTTTTGGAGCATGCTGACCACTTTCTTAGGTTTTTGGAGTCTGCAATTAGTTAAGGCAGAACCACTAAGACAATTAGGCGCTGCCGGTGCTATAGGGACGGCGATCTCATTTCTTTGCGCCTATCTTATTTTCCCAATGTTTTTGGTGGCACGTCATACCAATGAGACACATAAAAACGTGGTGCCGGTAGAAAAAAATCTTGAACCCTTTTTTTATCGCCGCCACACGAACATCTTCTTCGGCTTAACGGTGGTTGCTTTCTTTCTTGCGTTCGGTCTTTTTCGTTTAAATACAGATCCGAGTTTATTGGCTTACTTTAAAGTCGGCACACCCATGAGAGAAGGTCTAGAATACATCGATCAAAATGGAGGAAGCAGTCCCTTATTTATAGCGGTAGAAGATTCCGAGCAGCTTAAATTTAACCAGCGGAAAGCATACGAAAAACTCTGGGATGTCACTGAAGCGTTAGAAGAAGATCAAGAGGTTGGAAGCGCTGTTTCACTTCCTATTCTCTTGGCCCAAGCTCAAACCAATGTGATTGCACGCGTGTTGACCATGGAATGGCTTATTGACTTGTTGGAGACCGAAAGATTTGGTAAAGCAGCTAAATATTTTGTGACAGAGGATCGTGAAAAAGCACTTTTAATGCTTCGGATGCGGGAGACAGGACGTCAGGGGCGCAGAACCGAAATCATTAAACGACTTGAAAATATTGTAACGGAGCATAAGCTCAAACCATTTTTATTGGGCGGGGTTTACAGTTTGCAAGGACGCATGGCAAAGCTAGTGACATCGAGTCTTATCTCGGGAATGATTCTATTGCTCGGGTTGTTTATCTGTATGAGTTGGTTCTTGAGTCGATCCGTCAAAATATCGTTCGCCATGTTCTTTAGTTTAGCGATGATCCCCGCAACCGTTTTAGGTTTTCTGGGGTATTGTCATATACCGCTTGATGTTATTGCGGCACCAGCCGTGAATATTTCAATAGGCATTGCGGTGGACGCCATGATCCACCTGCTTCTTTATGTCAGGAGAAATTACCGAAACCAAATAACGGCGTGGTTAAGTTGGAGAGAAGCCTCAGCGCATCTTTGGCGTCCAATTCTTTATACTTCAGTTATCATTGGCGCCGGGTTTGGCATTTTTGCGCTTTCTCAATTTCCACCCACGCAACGGTTCGGTGTGATGGTCTTGCTTGGAGCCGTCACCACACCTTTAGCTGCGCTAGTCGTTTTTATTTTTATCACAACTGTACAATGGCCAAAGATGTTATTAAAAATAATACAGAAATCTTAATTTCCGGATAGTTAAACAACATGAACTCAATGAAGTTCCCAAGTGATTTTTTGTGGGGGGCTGCCACATCTGCTCATCAAGTAGAAGGCAATAATCAATTGAACGATTGGTGGCAGTGGGAGCAGGCAGGGAAAACCAAAAATGTTTCCGGCGCTGCTTGTGATCATTATGTGCGGTTTCAGGAAGATTTTGATATTGCGAAAGTGCTTAATCACAAAGCACACCGTTTTTCTATCGAATGGAGCCGAATTGAGCCGGAAGAAGGTAAATTTAATCAAGAAGCTATTCAGCATTATCAAGAGGTGGTGCGCGCACTCCAAGCAAGAAATCTTGAGCCTGTCATCACACTTCATCATTTTACCAATCCCATTTGGTTTAGCAGCAAAGGCGGTTGGAAGCAAAAGCAAGCCGTTTATTTTTTTAACCGTTTTGTAACCGAAGTTGTCACTGCCTTGGCGCCTCTCGGCGTGCGCTATTGGATAACGATTAATGAACCCATGGTTTATCTTTATCAAGGTTTCGTAATAGGTGTCTGGCCTCCCGGCGAAAAATCAATCGTCTCTGCTTTCCGCGCTTTTCGTTCGCTGCTTCGCGCACACGTTGAAGCTTATAAAACGATCCACCAAATTTATCAGCCACTCAACAAACATCCATTGGTCGGTTTGGCCAAACACATGCTTATCTTTTCACCCTGTCGGCCCCAATCTTGGCAGGACCGTTTTGTCACGTGGATGCGCAATTTTCTTTTTAACCATTCTTTGTCGGATGCTTTCTTGATTGGACGGATGATTCCATTTCCGTGGGTATTTTCCAAGCGCTACCTCGATTTTTGGGGACTCAATTATTACACACGGGACTTTATTCATTTTAAACCTTCCTTTTCGAGGGAATTATTCGGCGAAGTATGCACACAAACACATCACCGGGAAACTGGGGAACGGAACATGATGGGATGGGAAATTTACCCGGCAGGTCTTTATGATTGTTTGATGGCATTATCTAAGTTCAAGTTACCCATTTTAATTACGGAAAATGGCATCTGTACCGACGATGATCATCAAAGAGAGCGGTTTATCCAAACGCACCTTTTCATGGTGGCTCGTGCCGTGATGGAGGGAGCCTCTGTCATCGGGTATCTGCATTGGTCGCTTTTAGATAATTTTGAATGGCATTGGGGGTTTGGCCCCCGATTTGGGCTAGTGGCAGTCGATTATCAAACGCAAAAACGCCGGATCAAATTAAGCGGCCAAATGCTTAGCCGTATCTGTGAAACCGGTCAAATAGAAAATTGAGCCTCATTCTTTGGCACTGGAAAAAAGCTTTCAAATCTTGTAGACTAATAGCAATGAAACCACAATCCGTTTATCGGCATCTTGATAAAGACCTCGCTTTAGATGCGCTGATCGAAGAAAGAGCAGCCAAGTTAGAGCGGTTTTGCAGTTATATCATGAGCTGCCGTGTCGCAGTTGAAATGACCCAGCATCATCATAAAAAGGGCAATCCTTATCGAATCCGAATCGATTTACATATTCCCAAAGGCCATGAGCTTGATGTGACACGTGAAGCCATCGGGGCTGATGGTGCAAGCGTGCTTCCCAAATTGGTGCGGGAAAGTTTTGATGCTGCCGAACGCCAGCTTGTTAAATTCATGGAGAAACATCATAGTAAAACCATGAGTTTATAAGCCGGGAGGTCCTTTTATTTTCTTTGACGCTTTTCCTGCTTGCTTTCCAAAACATCCTTCGTTAGGATATCTCCCCGTGATATAGTTAACTTAGTTAACTAAATATACAGAAACACATCAATAATGAAACAATACACAACTTCAATCAACGGCATGCGTGATTTACATTTGCATGTTTCGCGTATGTATGCTTGCGCTTTTAGGCAGGCCGGCATCACACTTCCCCAATATGTTTTATTAAATCAACTGGTAGAATTGGGCCCTATGTCATTTACCGAACTTGCTAAACGCCTTTATATTTCAAAGCCATGTTTGACGCCTATGATCAAACGGCTCATTCGACATGATTGGATTAGGAAAGAAAATAGCCGCACCGACAAACGTTCCTATTTTATTCAAGTCACACCCAAAGGTAAGTCAGCGGTTAAACGTATTCAAAACCAAGTTTTTCAATTTAGAATTCGTGTATTAAACGACATGAGTGTACGGGAACGGAAAGTGATCCTAAAATATCAACAAAATTTGTCTTTACGCGTGGCAAAAGCACTTCAAAGCCGGAACTATTTTAAATTTCGATGAGAAAACTTAACCAAATAATCGCCGCCTTCATCGTGTTTTCTACGAGCATCCCAACGCCGGGATGGCCTATGGCAGGCCGTGTGCCGGATGAATATCGAGAGCAAAAAAGAACTGCTTTTAAAGCGGAACCGCCGCTTAGCTTGGGCGATTGTTATCGTCTTGCGCTTAAACACAGTGACAATTTAGCCATGCAAGATATTGCCATCGAGAAAACCTGGGCTGATTTTTTAGCAGCAGCAGGTGATACCATCGGGGACGCGGATTTTAAGCTCACGCACTTTTATCAGGAAGTTCAGCATGGCGCCGCAGGAGATGCGGGCGCAACTTCAACCGCCACACGGTCTAGCCGGCGTTCGCGTTATTTTACTTTTAGCCAACCTCTGTTTAGAGGTTTTAAAGCTTTAGCTGCTGTTCGTGCTGCGGGGAATCTCAGAAAAGAACGTACTTATGAACGTTTAAGGGCAGAACAACTCCTTTTTTATGACGTGGCAGAATCATTTTATAATATTGTTCATTATCAAAAGGACATTGTCATTACTGAAGAAATCGTCACTTATTTGGATGAACGCATCAAAGAACTCCATGAACGCGAAGCCATCGGCCGTTCAAGACCTAGTGAGGTGGCGACAGCAATGACACGTATTAAAACAAAACAAGCAGATTTGGCACGTTCACGCGGCATGCTCTCGGCCGAAAAACGCGTGATGGAATTTCTAACAGGTGTTTCGCTTGATCACCGAACGCTCATCGAAACCCAGGAACCACAAGTGCCATCCAGCCAGATTGAAACCGCTTTGGAGAACATCGAAGAAAGAGCGGATGTCAAAGCCGCTTTCCTGGCGCTTCAAATTGCCAAACGCAATATTACCAAAGCCCAAAGCGATTTGTGGCCGGAAATTTCTGTTGATGGTAATTTATATGAAAAGCGGGAAGGGTTTCAATCCGGTATTGATTGGGACCTCTTGCTGACATTTGATATTCCGCTTTTTAAAGGCGGTACGACCATGAGTGCCATTAAAGCAGCTGTGAGTGACCTGAAAACTGCCGAACATACTTATTCGGAAGCCAAACGGCAAGCCGAACTTGAACTTAAGCAAGCATGGGATTTGTGGAATAGTTCTTTTGAAGAATTAAAAGCGTTACAAGATGCTCAAAGCGCTTCAGAGGAGAACTACAAACTTCAAAAAGAGGATTACGAGCATAACTTGGTCAACAATCTTGATGTGTTAGAGGCGCTTGAGTCTTTCAGTGATGCGCGGCTGAATGTTAGCCGTGCTTATTCGGAAATGAATACCAATTATTGGGATTTTAAGATGTCATCCGGGGATTGCTGTGACACTGCCTGAACTATCGATTAAAAAACCAGTTTTTGCCTGGATGCTCATGCTGGGCATGATGCTTTTTGGTTATCTGTGTTTTCGCGGCATGGGCATCAGCCAAATGCCGGACGTTGATTTTCCAATTCTCAGTATCAGTGTTTCTTGGGAAGGGGCTTCTCCTGAAGTCATGGAAATTGATGTGGTTGATGTGGTGGAAGATGCCATGATGGGAATCGAAGGCCTGCGCGACATCTCATCTTCATCTCGCCATGGATCAGCCAGCATTACACTCGAGTTTGAATTGGAGCGTGACATTGATGCTGCGCTTCAAGAAGCGCAAAGTAAGCTTTCAGAAGTTCAAAGACGTTTACCCGAAGATATTGACCCGCCCGTGATTCGCAAAAGCAACCCTGAGGATCAGCCCATCATGTGGGTGGGTGTTTCCGGAGACAGGCCGCTTTCAGAGCTCATGCAGTTTATTGATCGTCAAGTGGAAGACAGGTTTAAAACAGTTCCTGGTGTTGGAGAAGTTTTTCTGGGCGGTTATACGGAGCCTAACCTAAGAGTGTGGATCGACCCCAAGAAATTAGCGGCTTATGAACTGACGGTAGACGATATTGTTAATTCCATCCAAACAGAGCATTTGGAAATACCGGCCGGTCAGCTTGAAACGAAGAAAAAAGAGTCAAACGTTCGAGTCATGGGCGAGGTCAGAACTGTGGAAGATTTTAGAAATATCACGATTAATTTTCGTGGTGGCCAGCCCATGTATAAATCGATCCCGCTCCAGGCAGTCGCTAGCATTGAGGATGGTATGGCAGATGTGAGGCGTATCTCCCGTGTCAACGGCAAAACCTCTGTTGGATTAGGTATTCGGAAACAAAGAGGTGCTAATACCGTTAAAGTTGCTCATGAAGTGAAGCAGCGAGTTCGTGAACTACAAGAGACTTTGCCTAAAGATATGGCGATCGGGATTAATTTTGACAGCACCCGCTTTATCGAAGATGCCGTTAACGAATTGATTTTTACGATGATACTCTCCGCCGCACTTACCTCGCTTGTTTGTTGGCTTTTCTTGGGCTCATGGAGCAGCACCGTTAATATTCTGCTCGCCATTCCCACTTCGTTGCTCGGCGCTTTTATCTGTCTGAAATTTGCCGGTTTTACGCTCAACACGTTTACGCTATTGGGGTTAACGCTTGCGATTGGTATTGTGGTGGATGACGCCATCATGGTATTGGAGAATATTGTCCGCCATCGAGAAATGGGCGAGTCACAACACGATGCGGCCTTAAACGGAGCTCAACAAATTTATATGGCGGCGCTTGTTGCCACCACTGCGCTTGTGGCTATTTTTTTACCTGTTGTTTTTATGAAAGGCATCATCGGAAAATTTTTCTTACAATTTGGAATTACGATTTCAGTAGCAGTGATGCTTTCTTTATTGGAAGCTGTTACGTTTGCGCCCATGCGTTGTTCGCAATTTCTAGAAATCAGTAAGCGTAAAACTCATTTCGGCCGGTGGTTTGAAAGCAGCGTTAAATATTCGGGCCAAGTCTATGAGCGCGTGCTTAGATTTGTATTGGTTCGTAAGAAAAAAGTTATTGTATTGGCTTTTCTCTTTTTCTTGGCAACGCTGACCCTTATTCCGCGCATCCGCCGCGAATTTGTTCCTGTTCAGGATCAAAGCATGTTTATGGCTCGCCTTAAAACACCCATCGGATCCTCTATCGAGTTCACGAACGAGCGTTTTAAGAATGCCGAAGAGATTGTCAGCCAATATCCTGAAATTGAGCGTTATTTTGCGGCTGTTGGCGGATTTGGCGGCGGCGGAGCCAACCAGGGAGTCATTTTTATAACGCTCAAGCAGCCAAAAGACAGACCGCGCGATCCTAAAACACATCGCCGGCTAACCCAACAGGAGATTATGGCGCGTGCTCGCAAAGATTTAAATGCCGTACCTGATCTCAAAGCAGTGTTGCAGGATCTTTCCACCCGAGGGTTTGCCGCCCAGCGCGGTTTTCCGATTGAATTTACGGTACGAGGGCCGGACTGGGAAAAGTTAGTCACTTATGCCGAACAAATTCAAACCGAGATGAAAAAAAGTGATTTGTTCCAGGATGTGGATACGGATTATATCGAAGGAATGCCTGAAGTTCGCATTTATCCCGACCGGGATGCTGCCACCAGCCGGGGCGTTTCCGTGAACGCAATTGCACGGACTATTAATACGTTGATTGCAGGCGAGCGCGTTTCTAAGTACACGCGCGGGGGAAGACGTTATGATGTGCGGGTGAGTGTCCGCAAAGAAGGGCGGCAAACACCTGAGGACATCGAAAATTTATTGGTGCGCAATAATCGCGGCGAACTTGTCAGACTTTCAGAAGTTATTCAAATCAAGGAACAGCTTAGTCTTTTAACGATTACAAGAAGGGACAGGGAACGGGCCTTCGGTGTTTTCGCCAATGTTGGGGACGGAAAATCACAGGCAGATGCCATTGCGCTTGCACGTCAAATTGGGAAACGAATCCTGTCCGAAGATTACAGAATTATTTTTAGCGGCAGCAGCCAAACATTTCAAGAATCTTTCTCAAGTTTATTTTTTGCTTTGTGGCTTGGCATTGTGATTGCTTACATGGTGTTGGCATCTCAATTTAATCACGTGATTCATCCGTTTACCGTTTTATTGGCGTTACCGTTTAGTATTTCGGGGGCATTGATTGCACTTTGGATGGGGAATTTCTCGTTGAATGTATTTAGCATGATCGGTCTTTTGCTTTTAATGGGAATTGTGAAAAAGAATTCTATCTTGTTGGTGGAATTTACCAATCAATTACGTGAAGAAGGTTTACCGCCGCATGAGGCTCTGATGAAAGCATGCCCCATTCGGTTCAGACCAATTATGATGACATCCATTTCAACCATTGCCGCCGCTATTCCGCCGGCTTTGGCCTTGGGGCCGGGCGCCGAAACCCGTATTCCGATGGCGGTGGCAGTGATTGGCGGCGTGTTGGTGTCGACCATTCTGACACTCATTGTGGTGCCTTGCGCTTATGAAGGACTTGTGCCATTGGAAAATCCTGTTAAACGCCGTAAACTTTTAACCATTTCTTTTTGGCAAACACAATGGGACAAATTGATGCAATCAGCCCTTCGCAGCAAGAGTCATTCGTGATTTGCCTTGCCCATGCGATCCGAAATTAATAGACTTCCCGAAGAATTTCTTGGACGTTTAAAACAGGTTTTCCCTGCACACAAATATCATGAATTAGTTAATTTATTTGCAGTAGAAAGGCCTACCACTTTTCGTATCAATCCGCTGAAAGCACCATCGGTTGAAATTGTCCGAGAAAAATTAAATGCGGATGGTTTTCAGATTCATCCCGTGTCTTGGTGCCCGGGGGCTTTTGTGCTTCAGAAAGGACGGCTTCGGGATTTACAAAAAACAGCCGTTTACGAAAACGGCCAGATTTATGTGCAAGCACTTTCCAGCATGGTGCCGCCATTAATTTTAAATCCGCAACCGGGAGAAAAGGTGCTGGATTTGGCTGCTGCACCGGGCAGTAAAACCACACAAATGGCGGCCATGATGCAAGGGGATGGCGAATTAGTCGCCAACGACAACAATCAAGTGCGGTTTTTCAAGTTGAAGGCCAATTTAAAAACACAAGGCTGTGATTTTGTTAAAACCACTTTAAGTTATGGTGAATCATTTGGCCGGAAATATCCGAATTATTTTGACCGTGTTTTGTTAGATGTGCCATGCAGTTCGGAAGGCAGATTTTTAGTGAGCGACCCGGCAAGTTTCAAATACTGGAAACCGCGCAAAGTGAAAGAAATGCAGCAGAAGCAGAAAAAACTTTTGCATGCGGCGCTCTCAGCACTCCGGCCGGGCGGTCTTTTATTGTATTCCACTTGTACTTTTGCGCCCGAAGAAAATGAAGGCGTGATTGATTGGGCGCTTAAGAAATTTACGGATATGCTTGAAATGATGCCGATTAAGCTTTCTTTCCCTAATCATGTCGCGGGTTTGATGGGTTGGCAGGGGAAACCATTTTTGCCTGGCGTGCGGCAAAGCGTCCGGATTTTACCTAATAACTATATGGAAGGTTTTTATTTGGCCTGCCTTCGAAAGAAGTGATATGGCAGGTACGAATTCAACGCAGGATATTGTACTTTAAAATACACCAAATGGCCCAAAAACCGTCTTGCCAATTGATCTTTTTGCCCTCACTGTAAGTTCTTCCCGCGTAAGAAATACCGACTTCATAAATGCGGCACTTGAGTTTAGCAATTTTAGCTGTGACTTCAGGTTCAAATCCAAACGAATTTTCTTCAATCGTAATTTTTTGGAGCAATTCCCGTCTAAAAACTTTGTAACAGGCTTCCATATCCGTTAAATTAATATTAGTAAACATGTTTGATAAAAACGTCACGACTTTATTTCCGACAAAGTGCCAAAAATAAACAACCCGATGTGAATCACCGCCAATGAATCGCGAGCCAAAAACGGCATCTGCACGACCCTCCACAATGGGTTCAACTAATTTGGTGTATTCCTGAGGGTCATATTCTAAATCAGCATCTTGCACCAAAACAATATCGCCCGTTGCTTGCTGAAAACCGGTCCGAAGCGCAGCTCCCTTACCTTGGTTTTTTTCGTGGTAGATGACTTGAGAGACGAGCGGAGCAATCGTGGATTTTAAAATGTCCCGGGTACCGTCCGCTGAGCCATCATCAACGACAATGATTTCTTTATCAGGAAAAGGTGCGGCCAAAACGGCTCGAATGAGCCGTTCAATGGTATTTTTTTCGTTGTAACAAGGAATCACAATAGACAATTTCATATCCTGTATTATCGGAAGATCTGGCCGGAACATTGACGGCCTTGTTTTTCATATGACGAGACATCGCTTCATTTGATATAATTCACCTTATTATCAATCACAGGCATCCTGATGCGTTTAAGCAAATTATACCGATCACAAAAACCTGATATTTCCGTCGAACTTTTTCCTCCCAAGACAAAAGAAGGAACGGATAAAATCTTTGAAGAGGTGAAAATTTTAAATCAATTTCATCCCACCTTTTTTTCGATGACTTATGGGGCCGGCGGATCAACACGCGATTTAACGCTTGAATTGGTTGACGAGCTTAAAAATAAAATCGGCGTTGAGACCATGTGTCATTTGACCGTTGTCAGCCAATCAAAAGCAGATGTCCGCAATGTCCTCAATTTTTTAAAGGAAAAGGGAGTTTATAATCTCATCGCGCTTCGCGGGGACCCACCGCAAGGTACAGAGAAATTTCAACCGCATCCGAATGGGTTCCGGCACGCAGTCGATTTGGTGCGCGAAGCTAAAAGGGACAATTTTTTTTCCGTAGCGGTTGCTGGTTTCCCCGAAAAACATCCGGATGCACCGACTTTGGAAAGTGATATTCAACATCTCAAAGAAAAAGTAGATGCAGGCGCTGATGCCGTGATTACGCAGCTTTTTTTTGACAATCGATTCTATTACGGCTATTTAGACAAAGTTCGCCGAGCAGGTGTTCAAGTCCCGGTGATTCCCGGCATTCTTCCTATTTTATCCACCCAACAAGTCAAGCGTTTTACCGCATTGTGCCGATCTCAAATTCCGCCTGCTGTTGGACGGATGCTCGCAAAATATGAAAATGACAGCGAAGCCGCCACACAATATGGGATTGAACTGGCCACTCAACAGTGCCAAGATTTAATCAAGCAGGGTGTGCCCGGAATTCATTTTTACTGTCTTAACCGGTCTCGTTCCGTTAAAACAATCCTGTCGAATTTAAATCAGAAGTGAACTAGTACCGCCTGGCGATTGATTTGATGGGAAGGCGGCAGGAGTGCTCACTTGAAATTGAAACTTAACACTGTCAATTTCAAGTGTCAAAGCGCACTAGAAGCGGTTGTGATCGACGCCGCCTTCAGGCAGCGGAATTCGAAGCGGTGTAATGGGAAAGGTGACAGCATTTGCGAAGCCGCCCAGGGTATTAGCAACGGCATAATAAAGACCGCGCCCTAAGCCGATGATCAAGTTATCTCCTACCAAAGCTGATTCATAGGGTTCTTTAATGAGTTCAAACGGGCCCAGAAAGAAATTCCACGCACCAAAAAGCAACTTGCCAAACATTCGGTCAATATAAAGTTCTTCTTGATACCAAAGACCGGAGTCGTAATGAGCTTGTGGAGCAACTTCACGAAATTCAATTGCCAATGCCGGTTTGGCAAGTGCACAAATTAAAATGAGTAGAATCAGTAATTTGATTTTCACGGGACCTCTTTTTGAGACTTGTTTATTTTAATACAGAAAATATGATTGTGCACCAGGAAAGTCATCTAGCCGATATTACCATAGGAGTTTTAGATGAAAAAATACATTTTAGCCCTTGATTTAGGAACCACCGGAAACCGCGCCATTCTTTTTGACCGCCAGCAGAGGATCATCAAGAAAGCTTATCAAGAGTTCCGCCAAATTTTTCCAAAACCGGGCTGGGTAGAACACGACCCAAATGAAATTTGGCGAACGACATTTGGGGTCATGAAAAAAGTCCTTTCCGGTGTGCGGCTCGAAGAGGTTGCTGCCGTTGGCGTTACCAATCAAAGAGAAACAGCCGTTGTGTGGGACAAAAAAACAGGCCGGCCTGTTTTTAACGCCATCGTGTGGCAATGCCGCCGGACACAAAAAGAATGCGAAGCACTCAAGCGTGCTGGATGGTCTAAACGCATTAAACAAAAAACAGGGTTGGTGATTGATTCTTACTTTTCGGCAACCAAAATCAAGTGGATTCTAGATCACGTCTCCGGGGTGCGGCAGAAAGCGAAGCAAGGACGGTTAGCATTCGGCACCATTGATTCGTGGATCATTTGGAAAATGACCGAGGGTAAATGTCATGTCACTGATTACAGCAATGCCTCCCGGACCATGCTGCTCAATATCAAATCACTTCGGTGGGATAAAATGCTTTGCCGAAAATTTGGCATTCCGTTTTCTATGCTGCCTCAACTGGTTGATTCAAGCGGGGTTATCGGCACACTTTCTTGCGCGGGACTCCGCACAGAAATTCCAATCGCAGGGATTATCGGCGATCAACAGGGAGCCATGTTTGCCCAGGGCTGTTTTGAACCCGGTGTTGTCAAAAATACTTACGGCACGGGGCTTTTTTTACAAACCAACACGCGTCACAAACTTATTTTCGAAAAAAACCTGCTTAGTACCGTTGCCTGGAAAATCGGGCGACAGGTCGATTATGCTTTAGAAGGGAGTGTTTTTATAGGCGGTGCAGTGATTCAATGGCTGCGTGACGGACTAAAAGTGATTCATCACGCCAAAGAAACAGCCCGTCTTGCCCAAAACCTTGCCTCAAACGAAGGTGTTTACTTTGTGCCGGCATTGGTGGGATTGGGGGCTCCTTATTGGGATTCAAGCGCGCGAGGCACCATTCTGGGGATTACTCGCGGTACTCAAGTGGAACATTTAGCGCGCGCGGCACTGGAATCTATTGCTTATCAAACCAAAGATGTTGTGGTTGAAATGGAAAAGGGTCTTGGGCGCTCGCTTAAAAAACTACAAGTAGACGGCGGTGCAGCAGCGAATAATTTTTTAATGCAATTTCAAGCTGATTTACTGGGGAGCTGCGTCGAACGCCCGCGCATCATCGAAACGACAGCACTGGGAGCAGCCGGCCTGGCCGGTTTAGCTGTTCATTTTTGGCCGTCCAAAGAAGCGTTTCTAAAAAATCGTTCCGTGGATCGCGTTTTTAAACCCAGAGTCAACCAGACAGTTAGTCAACGATTATATGTTCAATGGAAACGAGCCGTCATACGTTCATTGGGATGGCATCACGAATAATTAGGGTCTGCTGAAAAACGTTTTGTGGATATTTTTAAAAGATCTCTGGAACTTCCTGCCGCCTGATTCGTTTCGTTTTATTCCAACTGACTCAGATCCGCGCCAGCGCGGTCATCAAATTCATGGCC
>Ga0210050_1001150_pt1 | contig 29894 bp, 38 predicted proteins | sample CryGey132114_all_FD_185463 | JGI IMG/M metagenome (GOLD analysis project Ga0210050, IMG submission 185463) | Groundwater microbial communities from aquifer - Crystal Geyser CG22_combo_CG10-13_8/21/14_all (SPAdes) (version 2) | ecosystem: Environmental > Aquatic > Deep subsurface > Groundwater ... | reverse complement strand
TCTAGGCATTATTTAGTAAGTATAGTATTCCATTGTGTATTATTCCAAATTGCCATATAATGTATTTATGACTACGGCGAAGCAAAACCAAAAATTTCCTTTCCATTTTTTGTCGGCTCCCCCCACACCCCCCGCCGAGGAAAATAAGAAAGATAAGGAAAATTTTTGGTTTTTGCTCCCGCGACCGAAGGGAGCGGACGAGGCGCGCAGATTAGTCATCAGCCGGATTAGTTTGAAAAAAAGTTCGGATTTTGTTCAAGAGACACAGCAAATGAATAAAAATTTAATTTATATATTGAGTTTAATATTAAACATATTAGGTACCATACTTTTGGCTATACCTTTAGTTAAAAGTAAAAAAAAATATAGATGACGATTTGATTATTACCAAAAATGGTTCTCCAAAACAAAATGAAGATGATAATAAATATCACACGACCTTTGGTTTATTAAAAAATAAAAAATTAGTGTTGTGGGGATTAATATTATTAGGTTTAGGTTTTGTTTTTCAACTTATTCTTACTATATAACTTATCGAAAAGGAAGCCATGCACAGAAATATTCTATTCCCGGGGGTCATTTAGATTTAGGAGAAACATTTGAAGAAGGAGCTATTCGTGAAATTAAAGAAGAAACTAATTTAGATATTTTTGAGCCAAAAGTAATCGCGATAAGTAATAATTTAGAAACATACAAAGAAGAAGGGAAACATCACATTTCAGTTTTTTTACTTATAACAAAATATTCTGGAGAATTGAAAAATATGGAACCAGAAAAATGCGAAGGATGGAATTGGGTGAATCCAAAAGAACTTCCTCAGCCACATTTTGACGCAAGTGTTTTGGGTGTAAAATGTTATTTAAATGGAAGTTTTTATGAAGGAATTAAATAATAAAATTATAAAATTAAGATATATTATAAAATATAAGTGTATAATAAACATATGAAAAAACCATTTTTACATGCATTAACAGCAGCTTTATATATAGTGTTTATAGTTTCTATTATGAGTTCTTTATCTTCATTTATGCCAAAAGAAGATAATATTTTTATGCCTATAGTTATGTTGAGTTTGTTTGTACTCTCTGCAGCAGTTATGGGATTTTTATTTTTATCAGAACCTCTTCAACTTTTTCTTGAAAATCAAAAAAAAGAAGCTGCTACTTTTTTTATTAAAACCGTTGGATTTTTTGCTTGTTTTCTAATCATTTTCCTAGTTTTAATTTTTCTAATTTAACTTTATTTTATGAATAAAAAAATAAAAATTAGTTTCAAATTTCTATGGTATGATTTTTGGGTAGGTGTATTTTATGACCGAAATTCTAAGGTACTTTATATTTGCCCTTTACCTATGTGTGTTATTAGAATTTGGAAAGAATAAAAATATATGGAAAAATTATTAATAACATCATATGTAAATGCTGATATAGATGGCGTAGCTGGTATTTTTGCTTATTCTGAATTTTTAGAAAAAATTGGAGTAAATAATACGATAGGTGTAATGGGAAAAATTCACGATGAGGCTAAATATGTTTTAAATCGTTTTAATTTTGAATATCCACAAATAATTTTAAATTCAAATGATTTTGATGAAGTTGTACTCATTGATACTTCAGATTTAAATGGAGTAGAAGGGAATATTGAATTAGCAAAAGTTGTTGAAATTATTGACCATAGAAAAATCTATGAAGCAGATAAATTTCTTAATGCAAAAGTTCAGATAGAATTAGTTGGTTCTGCTTCGACATTGATTACAGAGAAATTTATAGAGAAAAATATTGAAATTTCTAAAAAGTCAGCGATTTTGCTTTTGAGCGCAATTATTTCTAATACTTCTAATTTTAAAGGAAGCGTAACCACAGATAGGGATAGAAAATCAGCAAAATATCTTAATAAAATTGCTCTATTGCCAGACAATTATTGGAAAGAACTTTTTGAAGCAAAATCTGATTTATCTGGAGACAAACTTTTTAATAGAATCACGGGTGATTTGTCTTCTTATTTTATAGGTAATAAAAAATTTAGTATAGCTCAAATTGAAATAATTGGAGTGGAGCAATTAATTAAAGAAAGAGAGAAAGAAATAATAGAGATATTAAATAAAATAAAAGAAAAAGATACTTTAGATTTTATTTTTTTAAGTGCTATTGATTTAGAAAAAGAAAGAACTTATTTTATTTCTAATAATGAAAATACAAAGAATTTGATAAAAAAGATTTTAAATGTTGATTTTAATGAAAATATAGCTTTTATTAATAAAATAATAATGAGAAAGCAAATTGTGCCACTTTTAAAAGAAGAATTGGAGAAATAATTTATGAATAAATATTTAAATTTTAATGGTTTTGTACAAATTGGTGTTGTTTCTTTTACATTATTGGGTTTTTTACTTACTGGACTTAAATTACCTGAATGGGGTTTGGCTAGTAATTTAGTAGCACAACCTTTTTGGCTATATAGTTCATATAAATCTTGGAAGGAAGCAAATCAGATAAGTTCTTTTTTTACAACAATAATTATTACATTTGTTTTATTGTTTGGCGTTATCAATTATTGGTTTTTTTAGTTTATGAATATAAAAGCGATCCTCTTTGACATCGATGGAATATTAATTAAAGGAGAAAAGAAGCTTTTTAGTCGTCGGTTATCAGAAGAATATAACATACCGATAGAAAAAATTAATAAATTTTTTGAAAAAGATTTTAGGGAATGTTCTTTTGGAAAAGCAGATTTGAAGGAAAAAATAAGACCATATCTTACAGAATGGAATTGGAAAGGAAATATTAATGATTTTTTACAATATTGGTTTAAAAGTGAAAGTATAAAAAATAAAGAAATAAATACAGAAATTTTAAATAAAATAGTAGAATTAAGAAAACATCAAATAAAATGTTATATAGCAACAAGACAAGAAAAATATAGAATGAAATATTTATCAGAGGATATTGGTTTAAAAGATTATTTTGATGGTATCTTTTGTACTTGTGATATTGGATATGATAAATCTGAGCCAGAATTTTTTAATAAAATCTTAAAAAAATTAAATTTAAAATCAGAAGAAATACTTTTTTTTGACGATAAAGAAAAAAATATAAATATAGCAAGATCATTTGGCATAAAAGCACATTTATGTGATGATAGTACTAGCTTAGATAAACTAAATTTATATGAATAAAAACAAAATGCTTGAATTTGGAATCAAAAGAGAAAATGAAGAACAAAGAGATGGCGGATGCGCTGTGGTCTTCGACCCTGTCAGTCAGAAATATGCAGTATACAGAAATTTAAAAAATAAAATGTTAGGGCTTTATTGTGGAGGATTTGATGAAGGAGAAGATGAAGAGAAAGGAGTTCTAAGAGAATTAATTGAAGAAAGTGGGCTTTGTGATTTTTTATATGTTGAGAAAATTGATAAAGTATTAACGCATTATTTTAATTTTAATAAAAAGAAAAATAGAGTAGCTTTATCCACATGTTTCTTGGTTATATTGAAAAGTACAAAATTAAAACAAACTGAATTTGAAGAGCATGAAGAATTTGAATTAGAATGGGTGGATCCAAAAGAATTGTTTTCTATTTGGGAAGCCCATAGTGAAGATAAAAACTATGACCATTGGATTTATTTCTTGAAGAAAAGTGTAAATCGAGCTGTAGAGCTTAGATATGACACAACAGACAGAGAAGAAAAGTAATTCTATCATTTTTTTGATAAAAATATCATTACAGAGTATAATCTCTATATGCTTTTGAATTTAGTCAAAATTTTTTTACCGACAGTGGTAGCTTTCTTAATAGGACTTTTTATTACACCATTTGCAACACATTTTTTCTTTAAATATAAGATGTGGAAAAAATATTCTCGTAATGGGGCTACTTTGACAGAATTTCAAAAAATTCATAATGAAGATGAAGAATTAAGGACGCCTCGAGTAGGCGGAATAATAATATGGGTTTCAATCCTTTTTTCGACTTTAATTTTTTATTTAGTTTCAATTATATTTCCAACTGTTATCACTCAAAAAATAAATTTTTTAAGCAATAACCAAACTTTAATACCCCTTTTCGTTTTACTTCTTGGATCATTTTTAGGACTTTGGGATGATCTTATACAAATTTATGGAAAAGGGAAGATAGCTCATGACGACGTTTCTTGGCGTAAATGGAAAGTATTGTTGGTAGCTTCTATTTCTTTTTTAATTGGACTTTGGTTCTTTTATAAATTAGGAATGACATCTATCCATATTCCATTTGGAGGAGATATATATGTTGGTATTTTGATTATTCCATTTTTTATTATAGTTGCATTGGCAACTTTTTCTGGGGGGGTAATTGATGGGTTAGATGGACTTGCTGGAGGAATCTTTGCCTCAATTTTTACTGCATATTCTATAATATCATTCGCTAATAATCAGATAGATATTGCCACTTTCTCAGCTGTCATTGCTGGAGCAACATTAGCATTCCTTTGGTTTAATATTCCACCAGCAAGATTTTATATGGGGGAGACGGGTATTATAGGACTTACTATCACTTTAGCTACTTTAGCATTTTTAACTGATTCAGTTTTAATTCTTCCTATTATTGCTATGCCACTTGTAGTAAGTTCTGCTTCTGTTATCTTGCAGACAATTTCAAAAAAAATGAGAGGAGGAAAAAAAGTATTTAAAGTCGCGCCCATACATCATCATTTTGAAGCACTTGGTTGGCCATCTTATAAAGTAACTATGCGTTTTTGGATTTTATCTATTGCTTTTTCTATTATAGGTATAATTTTGGCAGTCATTAGTAGGTAGTCATCCCAGTAGTAGAGCGAAGCTCACTACGGGACAAGTAAAGTAAAAAGTTTATAAAGTTTTTAAAGTAAAAAAGAAAATTAAGCATGAGAGAAAAAAAAATAGATAGATTTTTTTTAATAATTGTTTTTCTTCTAATTTTTATTGGAACAGCTATTTTTATTTCTGCATCTTTAGGAATTTTTGCTAAAAATGAAGGGACTTTTTATTCTGTTTTAATTAGTCAATTAATTCTCGGATTTGGATTTGGAGGAATTGGTATGTATTTTGCCTTAAAGATAGATTATAAATTCTGGCGTAAATATTCTTTTTATATTTTTTTAGGATCAATACTTCTTACTGCAGCTGTTTTTATTCCTTACTTAGGATGGAGTCATTTAGGAGCAGAAAGATGGATTCAACTTGGGCCACTTCGATTTCAACCAGTCGAAATTTTAAAATTTGGGTTTGTAATTTATTTTGCTGCTTGGCTTTCATGGACAAAAAACAGAAATCAAGATTTTAAATTTAAAATTCTCCCTTTAATAGCATTACTTACAATCATAGCTTTCATTTTATTTAATCAGCCAGATACTAAAAGCTTTATCTTAATTGCCATAACAGGAATTTCAATGCTTTTTATCTCTGGTGTATCAATAAAATATATTACATTATTAGGAGTAGGATCTATTTTTGCTCTTGGAATTTTAGTTTTTTTTACTCCATACCTTCAAGAAAGAGTAAAAACTTTTATTGACCCCTCACAAGACCCTCGTGGATCTTCTTATCAAATTCAACAATCATTAATAGCAATAGGTTCGGGAGGAATTTTAGGTAGAGGATATGGTCAGAGTATTCAAAAATTTAGTTATTTACCAGAACCGCAAGGGGATTCTATCTTTGCCGTTTTAGGCGAAGAACTAGGTTTTATAGGAAGTGTCACAGTAATAATACTTTATTTACTTTTTGTTTTACGAGGACTTCGTATTGCTAATAATTCTCCTGATTTATTTAGTAGACTTTTAGTTTCTGGAATTGTTATACTAATAATAGCTCAATCATTTATGAACATTGCTTCAATAACTGGAGTTTTTCCTTTAACAGGAGTACCTTTAGTTTTTATGAGCCATGGAGGTACTTCACTTATGATATATCTTATAGCTATAGGTATAGTGCTTCAAATATCAAAACATCAACAATCTAGGCCTTAGGATTTAAGCACTAAACGTTAGCTTAAAAAGAAATGCGAAAAAAATAAATTATCAATAAAAATTACAAAATAAAATGAAAATAGTATTCACAGGCGGAGGAACAGGAGGACATTTTTATCCACTTATTGCTGTTGCTCAAAAAGTTAATCAAATAATAGATAAAGAAAAAATAATAGATGCTAAACTTTATTATTTTTCTGATGACCCATATGATAAAGAAATACTTTTTGAAAACAGACTTTTATACGAAGAAGTAAAAGCTGGTAAAATGCGTACATATTTTTCTTTTAAAAATTTTTCTGATATTTTTAAAATGTTTTTCGGTGTAATAAATGCTATTTATAAAATATTTACAATCTATCCGGATGTTGTTTTTGGAAAAGGTGGATATGCATCGTTTCCAACTATTCTTGCAGCGAGAATTTTACGTATTCCTGTTGTAATTCATGAATCAGATTCTGTTCCTGGTCGTGTAAATAAATGGGCAGGACATTTCGCAAAAAAAATAGCTGTCTCTTTTAATGTAGCAGCAGAATATTTTCCAAAAGAAAAAGTAGCTTGGATAGGACATCCGATAAGAGTTGAAATAGAACATTCTAGTTTACGTGAAGAAGCACTAAAATATTTTAAATTAGAATCAGATTTACCTGTTATTTTAATCTTAGGCGGATCTCAAGGTGCAGAGCTTATAAATAATACAGTACTCGATGCATTACCAAGACTTATAAAAAATTATCAGATAATTCATCAGACGGGAGTCAATAATTTTAAAAATGTCACTGGAAGGGCAGAAGTAGTACTTGCTTCTTCCCCAGATAAAATAAGATATTTACCTTTTAATTTTTTGAATCCTCTAGCTATGAAGATGGCTGCTGGAGTAGCAACTATTGTCGTTTCTAGAGCTGGATCAACTTTGTTTGAGATAGCATCCTGGGGAATACCATCTATCATTGTTCCTATAACAACATCTAATGGAGACCATCAGAAAAAAAATGCTTTTAGTTATGCTTATGAAGGAGCTTGTAATGTAATTGAGGAAGCAAATATGACTGGAAATATATTAAGTTCAGAAATTGAAAGAATAACAAACGATAAAGAAATTTGGAATAAAATGGCTCAAAATGCAAAAATTTTTGGTAAACCAGATGCTGCATATAAAATAGCTAGAGAACTTGTAGACATAGCTCTTACTCACGAAAAATAAAACATTTGCTTATTTTTAAGATTCTGATATCATAAAAATGAATTAAGCTTTTCTTTTCAATTATAAAGGAGCTCGGGATGAAAAAATCAACACGGAATTTAATGCATTTAACTGCATTGATTATTCTTTTTTTAGTTTGTATTTTTTTATTGTTTTTTTTATAAATTTTAATGGCCCATATTTTCTTTTTATGGGCTTTTCTTATTTTTGGTAAAAAATGTTAGAATAAATAGATGTCAGAAAAAGAACAAGTAGAGAATAAAAATAATGTAGTTACAAGATTTGCGCCTTCACCTACGGGTTTTATGCATGTCGGTGGTATTCGTACTGCTTTGTATGCTTGGCTTTGGGCAAAGAAAAATAATGGTACTTTTATATTACGCATTGAAGATACAGATAAGGAAAGGGAAATTGCAGGATCAATAGAACACATTATTGAATCATTAAATTGGCTAGGAATCAATTGGGATGAAGGTCCAAATATTGGAGGGCCACATGCTTCATATTTACAATCAGAAAGATTAGATTTATATAAAAAATACGCACAAATTTTAATTGATAAAGATTTGGCATATCCTGATCCATACACTGAAGAAGAAGTAGGAATATTTCGTGACCAAGCAGAGCTCGCAAAAAAACCATTTTTATATAGAGAACATCGCCCAGAAGTTTTTGATAAATGGGATGCCTGCCCGTCCTCTGGTGGGGCTACGAAACCACTTCGTTTTAAAACTCCTAAAATAAAAAGTTATAAATGGAATGATTTAGTTTATGGAGATCTTTCAGCTGGACCTGAAGCACTCGATGATTTTATTTTAATAAAAAGTGATGGTTACCCAACATATAATTTCGCACATATTGTAGATGATATTGAGATGGGTGTGACACATGTGATGCGTGGACAAGAATTTATTTCTTCTACTCCTAAATTTTTATCAATTTATGATGCATTAGATATCAAAGCCCCACTTTATGCTACATTGCCACCAATAATGGGTGCAGATGGAAAGAAAAAACTTGGAAAAAGAGATGGCGCGAAGGATGTTTTAGAATATAGAAATGAAGGGTATTTACCTGAAGCTATGATTAATTTCTTAGCTCTTTTGGGCTGGAATCCTGGAGATGAAAGAGACATATTTACTGTAGATGAGCTTATAGAAGCTTTTGATATTTCTCGTATAGGACATTCAGGAGCACAGATGAATTTAGAAAAATTAGATTGGATAAATAAAGAACACATAAAAAAAATGGGTTTTGAAGAATTAAAGAAAAATATTTTTGAATATCTTCCAGATGAATTAAAAATAGAAAAATTAGTTCCGATTATCACAGAAAGAATTTCTAAGTGGGGTGACATAAAAAATATGATAGAAGCAGGGGAGTTGGATTTCTTTTATAAAATACCAGTATATCAAAAAGAAAAATTAATTTATAAAAATACAACACAAGAAAAGATTTTTGAAAATATAAAACTTGCGATAGATACATTAGGTGGATTAGATGAAAAAGATTTTACAGTTTTAAATATAAAAAATATCTTAATGGAAATTGCAAATGGATTAGAAAGTAGGGGAGAGTTATTACATCCTGTCCGATATGCTCTTTCAGGACTTGATAAATCTCCAGATCCATTCGTGATTGCAGAAGTTTTAGGAAAAAATGAAACATTATCAAGATTACAAAAAGCAATTTAAATTATTTATATTTATTCTCTTAGGAATTTTTATGGTTTTTCCTATTGTTTTTTCTTATGCGCAAACAGTCGGAGAATTAAATGATAAAATAGATCAAAAAAATACAGACATAAGTAAATTAGAAGAAGAAATCAAACAATATCAAGCTCAAATTAATGATTTGGGGAAACAAAAAGCTTCTCTAAGTGTTTCTATTAAACAACTTGATTTAACTAGAAAAAAATTAGCTACTGATATATCTATATCAACAGCTAAAATAGACAAAACAACTTTAAAGATAAAAGAATTAAGTCTAGAGATAGGTAGTAAGGAAGATATTATAATGAATAATATAAATGCTTTATCTTTAGATATAAAAAATATAAACGAACTTGAACAAAATGATGTTGTAGCTATGATGTTGTCAGAAAATGATTTTACATTAATCTGGAACGATATAGATAATATGGCTACTATCAGTAGAAAAATTATAGAAAAAACAAATGAATTGAGACAAGTTAAAACTAACTTAGAAGATACGAGAACCGAGACGACAGATGCCAAAAATGAACTCATAGCACTAAAATCTAAACTCACTGACCAGAAAAAAATTGTAGACCAAAACACAAAAGAAAAAAATAAACTCCTATCGCAAACAAAAAATAGCGAATCTAGTTATCAAAAATTATTAAAAGACAGGCTTTTAAAAAAAGAAGCCTTCGAAGCAGAATTAGAAGCATATGAATCACAATTAAAATTTATTTTAGATCCATCTTCTCTTCCAGGAAAAGGAATTTTATCTTGGCCTCTTGATGATGTATATGTAACTCAATTATTTGGTGTAACAAAATATTCTAAGCGTTTATATGCTTCAGGAAGTCATAGTGGAGTCGATTTTAGGGCTTCTGTAGGTACTCCTGTCAAAGCAGTCGCAGATGGAGTAGTTTTAGGTACTGGAGATACAGATAAAGCTTGCCCTTACGCTTCTTTTGGTAAATTTATATTTATAAAACATAATAATGGATTATCAACTACATATGGTCATCTTTCTCTGATAAAAGTTTCAGAAGGAAATAATGTAAAAAGAGGAGATATAATAGGATATTCTGGTAATACAGGACATACAACTGGACCTCACTTACATCTAACAGTATATGCATCTGAAGCTGCTAGAATGGAGACAAGACCAAGTAAAGCTTGTGAAGGACGTTTTTATACAATGCCAATAGCACCAACAAATGCTTATCTTGATCCTATGTACTATTTGCCTCCGTATAATTAAAACTAACAGTTTGTATTGCTTAAGATATATATAAAATGGTAAAATTAAGTTATGTTTAATAATATAAAAAATCAACAAGAAAGTGGACCTGCATCAACACAAGGTGGGTTCTTAAAATTAATAATTTTTATTATCGTTGCTTTATTTTTGATGAAATATTTTGATATTTCTCTATCTGATATTATCGATTGGATTAAAAATATTTTTTAATATTAAAATGATAAGTTTTAATGAAAGAAAAAGAGGAATAAGTATAATAGGAGTTTTATTATTGGGATTTATTCTTATTTTAGTGCTTAGTTATTTTAAAATAAGTGTCAAATCAATAGTAGAAAGTCCTGAAGCACAAGAGAATATAGAATATGTCGGGGGAGGTACTAGAAATTTGTGGAATGATTATCTTAAAAAACCGGCATTATATTTTTGGAATGATATTTTTATAAATATTTTTTGGAAATCTTTTATTAATAATATGGAACGCATCAGAGATGGTAAACCAACGGATTACGAGCTAGCTGCTCCATCTCTTGATAGGGAATAGTTTTTTTGTTTATATATCTAGATTGATATCACGTCGCACAATATATCTTTGCGACATACGTATAGTCGTATATAGTATTGTGTCTACTTACAAGAGCCAGAAAGCTCATAACCAGCTTTCTCTGCTTCTAAAGAAGTCATAAAATAAACTCTATTTTCTTGTTTGATAGTTTTTCCAGCCGAACAACTTACAGAATAATATTTACTTCCCCTATTTGAAGCAAAGAAATTCCCTGAAGTTGATTTTTCAGATTTTTGTAAAGTATTTGAATTTAAAGACAAATCAGACAAATTTATATTTTTAGCTTCTAAAGAACCTACAACATTGGCTTCTTGGCCTTCATATTCTATTTTTAAACCACCATTTGGGCTATTTTTTGATAATCTACCTAATTCAAATGAGCCCAATCCAACTAAAATAATGATAATGATCACTAAAATATCTTTTCCTTTATCATTCTCCATAAATTGCTTGATTTTTTCCATATAATTATATATACTCTTAATTGTCTTTATTATAAATAATTTTGAAATATTAGTCTACAGTTTTATTTTCTGTTTATTTTTAACTAGAACCTAGAAGCTATAATCTAATAATTAATTCATATGGCACATAGAAAAGCCGGCGGAACAGCGAAAAATTTAAGAGATTCTAATCCAAAGTATCTTGGTACAAAACTTGCTGATGGTCAAAAGGCTCAATCTGGGTCTATAATCATTCGTCAACGTGGTACAGTAATAATGGCTGGTAATAACGTATCTATGGGTAAAGATCATACATTATTTGCTTTAAAGCCTGGGACAGTCAAATTTGGCTCTAAAAGAAAAACTTCTTTTAACGGTAAAGTTGTTGTAAAAAAGATAGTAAATGTAATCTAACTTCCCTTCTAGTAAATAAAAAATCCCCACAATGATGGAGATTTTTTATTATATTTTTTCTACAATAAGTTTAAAAGAAGATTTTTTACCTTTAACTTCAATTGGAATTTCAAACTCCCCTATTTCTTTTATTTGTTTTTCTAAGACAATAAACTGTTCACTAATTTGAGCATGATATTCTTTTTCCATAACCTCTACTATCATTTTTTCATGAATTGCAGAAAAAAGATGACCTTTATCATCTGCTTTTGCTTTAATTGTGATAGTCTTACCTTTTATTTCATCTAAATTTCTTATTAAAAGATCTTCTTGCACTTCCCTTTCAATTACTATTTCTTTTTTATGTCTTTCAACTTCTGCTATAGCTTTTAGAGTCGCCATTGTAGCCCATTTTTTAGGAAATAAAAAATTTATAGCATAACCATCATTTACTTCTTTTATATCATATTTTTTACCAACTCTTGGTACATCTTGTAAAAAAATAACTTTCATCCCGTTAGAAATCTAAATTAATTAATAATCACTTTACATCTCCCATCAGTCGAATTTCTAACGGGATTCATATTTTTTATTTTATTGGCCAATTATTTAATAAATCTATTGCTTTATTTAATTGCGGGTCTTTCTTTTCTTCAAAATCTTTTTTTGTAAATGGCACATCATAATCAGGAATTAATCCTTTTTCTGAAATAGAATTACCATTAGGAGTCAACCATTTAGCTACTGTAATCTTCAAAAGAGTATCTGGTGTAACTTTTATGACTTCTTGTACAGAGCCTTTTCCGTAACTTTTTTCTCCAACAAGTAAAGCCCTTTTATAATCTTGCATCGCACCAGCAAGAATTTCAGATGCTGAAGCAGAACCACCATTGATTAAAATTACAAATTTTAATTTATCATTGAATGTATTATAACCTTGGCTTCTATATATTTTTTGTTTTGAATTATTTCCATAATCTTCTATCACAACAGTTTTACCTCCCTCCAAAAACCAACTTGACATACTAACAGCTGCATCTAAATATCCTCCAGGATTCCCCCTTAAATCAAGTAACAATTTATTAGCCTCAGATGTAGAAAATTCTTTAAGTGCATTACGAAAAAGTTCTGCTGAATTTGCAGAAAAACTATAAAGTTTTATTACAAAAATACCATCTTTTTTAATTAATTCTGTATCAAGAGTAGGTATATTGATAGTATCTCGTACTATTTTTATTTCTTTTGGATCTTTGTCTCCCTCACGAAAGATTGTAAGTGTTACTGTCGTACCTATATCTCCTCTGATCAATCTTATTGCTTCTTCAACACTTAAATCAGAAGTAACAGTTTCATCTATTTTAAGAATTTTATCACCAGATTTTATATTAGCTTTATAAGCAGGAGTATCTTTAAGAGGAGCAATTACTGTAAGTACTTTATCTTTCATACCTATTTCCATACCAACTCCACTAAAATTACCTTGTATATCATCTTCAAACAATTTTGCTTCATCAGGATTAAAAAATACACTATATGGATCATCTAAAGAATTTATGAGTCCTGAAATGGCTCCATAAATTTTATTTTGATCAGTCACCTTACTAGCATTTGGATACTTTTCATTTATATCATTCCAAACTTTCCAAAATGGAGAAAAATCGGCATTTGTCTCCACAGCAGTTTCTTTACCTAATATATTAACAACTTTATCTATTTCTGGTCTTTTATTAAATCCTAAAAAGACACCCAAACCAAAAAAAATAACTACAAGTAGTATAGTGGCTGCAGCTCGCCTTTTCTTAAAATATTCCAACATAAAATTATATTAATTTAGTAACTAAATTATTTTTTATTTTAAATCAATTTTTTCCTCTGAATTTATTTTATCCTCATTAAAATCACTATTTTCAGAAAAATTATCAAAGTTTTTCTTTTCTGTCTCCCCTACTTTTAAATTTTTATACAACACATAACTAAAATAAACAAGAACTAAACCTGTAGTAGAAAACAATACATCCTGTAAAGAATCTGGAAAACCTAAAAATGGTAATATTATTACCCAAATACTTAATGCAAAAATTATTTTTACTTTACTCATTTATATATTATACCTTACAAATATATAAAAATGCAAATTTATTTACTTAAGATATTCTGGAGTGTTTATAGACATCCAATCTAAAAGTTGACGCATAATAAAAGATGCACTAACACTATTCGTCGATGGACCAGCTTCCATCATTACAGTAAATGCATATTTTGGATTTTCATATGGAAAAAAACCAACAATCCAAGAATTAATTTTATTTTTATTTATACCGAGTTGAGCTGTTCCAGTTTTAGATGCAACTTGTACATATGGGACATTAAGTAATATAGAAGTTCCTACTAAAACACCCTCTCTCATTCCTTCATGTACAACATCAAAATATTCTTTTTTAAAATCAATTTGTGAAATTACTTTTTCTTTATCTTTATCTCCCGAAATATAATGTGGCGTAACCAAAAAACCATAATTTGCAATAGCAGAAATTGCACGTGTCATCTCCATTGGAGTCACTTGAAAACCATATTGTCCAATAGCAGTATGATAAGTATCTCCAATACGCCATACTTCACCTTTGAAATTTTTTATTTTCCATGAAGGACTAGGAATCACTCCACTTTTCTCATCTGGTAAATCAATTCCTGTTTTTTGCCCAATACCAAAAAGTTTTGAATACTTTTCAATATTTGTTATACCTAAACCCTTTTGTCCTTCAAATCCTCCTCCAATTTCATAAAAATAAACGTCACTCGATACAGCTAAAGCTTGCCTCATATCCACCCATCCATGTGCTTTCCAATCTTTAAAAACAGTCTCTTGGTCTGGAAAATACGGATTAGGAATTGAGATAGAACCTGTAGATAATATTTTTTTATATGGATCAATAATACCCTCTACTAAAGCTCCAATAGCAAAAAAAGGTTTAACGATAGATCCAGGTGTGTATAAACCAGATATTGTTCTATCTAAAAAAACTTTTCTTTTGTCATTGAAATAATTTTCAATGTTTTCTTTATCTTTACCTAATGAAAGAATTTCAGAATTATATTCTGGGAAGCTAACAGAAGATAATATTTCTCCATTTTTAATATCCATTAATACTCCAGCTCCTCCTAAAAAAAAATTACTCTGCGATAAATTTTTAATCAAAGTAAATAACTCAGTTTGGATACGTGAATCAATTGTTGTTATTAAATCAACACCTCGTTCAGGAATATTTACGATATTTTCTGAATGGATTACCTTTCGTGCATCTATTTCTACTATTTTTGAACCATTTTCTCCTTTTAATAAATCATTATACTGTTTTTCTAAACCATCTTTACCTATAAATTCACTTTGCCAATAATTGCCTGATTTATCCTGCATTGGATAACTTACATACCCTAAAAGATGTGAAAATCCAGGCGATAAATAGGTACGAATTGTTGTGGATAATTCTTCTCCTTCTTTATTCCAAGCAAGTTCTATTTTGTTTCTATCATAAATAATACCTCTATTACTAAAAATAATTTGTTTTTCTAAAGTATTATTTTTACTTCTATCTAAATATGCTTCACCTTTTTGTATTTGTAAATAACCAAGTCTAGAAGAAAACATTCCTAAAAACAATAAGAAAAAAATACCAATAAAAAGAATGGTTTTTTTAGAAATTGGTTTTTCTATACGACCTTCAAATTGTTGAAGGTCGAAATTTTGTAAATTTTTAGAATCCAAAAAAATCTCATCTGGTTCTACAAAAAAATTAGCATCTTTAATTTTTTGTTTTATTAATATTTTTCTAATCATATTATTATTCAGTTTGAAATTCTAATTTTTTTCTTTAATAATTCTATTACTATCAAAACCAGAAAAGAAATAATAAAAGAAACAAAAAAAATATTAAAGAATTTTTCTTCTTTTATTCCATAAAGTAAATCTGAAATAAAAAATAAAATAACACCTTCCCAAAAAAAAGAAAAATAAATCATTGCTGTTAAAGCCAAAATAATAGATAACCAAAAAGGCATATAAAATATAGAAACTAATAAGACTAAGAGAGCTAAAATTCGAAGCATTATAATTCTATATTACACACTTAACCTAATCAAGGCAAGTCATGTTTTTAAAATAATTTTTTCCAAATAAAACGAAAAATAAAAAAAATAATGATGACTATCAAACCATAAAATAAAATCTTATTATTAAAGATAAAAGAAAAGATAGAAAGAAAAAATAATTCTACATATTTAAATGGCTTTAAAAAGGGATTAGTCTTTGTTTCTAAACTTGATATACTTTTTTTACTATTAAGAACCTCAATCTCATTTTTTATTTCTTCTTTTTTATTTTCTGATGTTATATTTATATTTTCTCTAAATTCTTCTAATTTATCTGTAGTAGAAACTATTGGTTTAGTAATAAAATCTGGGATTTCTTCTTCAATTATTTTTTTTATATCTTGAACATACGTACTACCTACATTTTTATCTACTGGCTCGAGAACTATTTTTTTAGAAATAGTACGTAAGCTTTTTTCTGTTTCATTTTCTATAAGATATACCTCCTCATACTCCCCTTTTGATATTAAAAATTTTGCATTTTCAATCTTTCCAAAAATCGTGTGATCTCCTGCAGTAACTATCCAATCAATATATATATCACTCGCTTTTTTGGGAGGTATTACAAAATTTTTTTTTCCTAACAAAACTGTCTTGTCGAAAAAAATAACAGTACCTGATAATTCTCTCATATCAGGATTAAAAATGAATGTATATATTTTTATCTTGTCTCCTTCTTCAAATGGATCTTTTGAATACCATATATTCCCTGAGATAAAACCAGCGTTAGTATCCTGCGCAAAAATTTTATATATTGGAAATATAAAAAGTACTAAAAATAACACAACTCCAACTTTTTTTAAAATCATAGTTTGATTATATCGTGATAAGTAACAAAAAGCATTAAAATAATCAAAATAGCAAAACCAATCATATTTGCATTATTTGCAAACTTAGGGTTTATAGGAGAACCTTTTATTTTTTCAATTAAAAGAAAAAGCAAACGTCCACCATCTAATGCAGGAAATGGAATAAGATTTATTATAGCTAAATTTACTGAAATTAACGCAGCAAAAGAAAGTAAATAAACAAAACCGAATTGATAAGCATCTCCTACTATACCTACCATTCCAACAGGTCCTGTAACTGAGGAAAAGCTTCCTTTACCCATTATACCCTCTTGTATGAGCGTATAAAGCCCTACAACAGTACCTTTTGTAACAGACCAGTCTAATTTTAGACCTTCCCAAAAAGCACTTAAAATAGGTAATTTAAGGGTTCCTATTTCATCCATTGCTATACCTATACTAGGCTTCTCATCTAAAGAACTTTTGGTAGGTATTATTTTAGTAATATGAGCAACATTTGAGTCTGAATTACTTCCTCTTACATAAGCAATTTCAATCTCTTTCTCTCTATGAGAAATTATAAAAGATTTCAATGCATCTGGATTAACTTCTTGAATAAAATCATATCCACTTTGAACTGAAATTATTTTGTCTCCAGATTTTAATCCTCCTTTTTCAGCTGGTGAATCAGCTAAAACAGAAACCACCACCAAATGTGCATTTGAAACTTCATACCCTTCTGGTTCACTTCCGACTGAAATAGGAAGTCCTGACATAAAACCGACAGAAAATAAAAGCCAAGCAAGTAAAAAATTTGCAAAAATTCCTGCGAAAAGCACTATCGCTTGCTGATACTTTGGTTTGTTTACGAAACTTCTATCTTTATCTATTCCATTCATATTTTCATCGTCAGGAGTTTCTCCAAAAATTTTCACAAACCCTCCTATCGGCAAAAGATTGATGCTATATTCAGTTTCTCCTTTTTTTATTCCAAATAGTTTTGGAGGGAAACCAAAACCAAACTCATCTACTCTTATCCCAAATTTTTTAGCACTAAAAAAATGTCCAAATTCGTGGACTAAAACAAGAACCAAAAGAATTATTATAAATATAAGTATGTTCATTGTATTTCTCTATAAGCTAAAAGCTAACACCTATAAGCTGTTCTATCCAATTACCTCTTTTTCTTTTTTTTCAAAAATACTTTCTAGCCTTCCATTTACTTCATCTATTATTTTCTGTAAATCTTCTTTCGCTCTAAATTTCTCGTCTTCAGTTATTAAGTTTACTTTTTCTTTTGCTTGAATATCATCCCAGATTCTTTCGCGTTCTTTACGTACTGTTATTCTACTTTCTTCTAATTTTTCTTTTAAAACTTTTACAAGTGTCTGCCTAGACTCTGTAGTTAATTGTGAAAAAATAACTCTAATACCGGAATCATCAACAGCAACAGATAAACCTAAATTAGAAGCAACAATAGACTTTTCAATTTCTTTTATTTGATTTTTATCCCAAGGTATAATACGTAAAGTTTTTGGATCTTCAATAGAAACAGAAGCGATATTTTTTAATGGAACACGTGAACCATAAGATTCTACAGAAATACCATCTAAAACCATAGGTGACGCTCGGCCTATATTAAGTTGATTATATTCTTTACTTAAATATTCTGATACTTTATTTATTTCTGTTTTAAAATTTAAAAAATTATACTGCATATATTTATTATAACATTAAACATTTGGAACAATCAAAGCTAAAGATTCCATTAAGCTCTTTATTGATGAACCTGGCTGATTTAAAAATTCACGAACTTTAAAAATATGAGCAAAAAGATTAACATCACAGGGGAACCCTGTGTAATTACACAGGGTTCCCCTGTGATGTACCCTGTGATGTAGTATAGATTCTAATGCATTCAAAAATTTTAAAGCTTTCAATCTAGTAGAGTCCAGTGGCCTAACCTCATCTTCTTCTGATTCAACTAACATTCCTTTAATAAAATCAATTCTATCCCTGACAGGCATTATAATAAATTTTTCTGCTTCTTTTAATTCATCTTCTAACTCTGATTTTGTTTTAATTAAATAAAATCTAGAAACAAGAGTCTTTAGAAGAGTATCTACATTAGGTATTATTATAAAAAAATGTGTATTTTCTATCGGTTCTTCAAATATTTTGAGTAAAGTGTTTTGTGCCTCTAATAAAAAATTATTTGCAGAAATTAAAAATATTTTTTTGCCAATAGAAAAACTTTTTTCATGTTCCATAGATTTTAAATTACGAGCATCTTCTATTTTAAAAGAATCTACAGATATGTAATAAAAATCTGGATTGCCAGAAGTTTTTATACCCAAATTTTTCATAAACTTAAAAATCTCTGGTACAATTTCTTCTTGTGCACCTTCTATAAGATATGCATGGTGTAAATTATTTTTATCTAAATGATTAATTAGGTTCATAGGTTCTAGGTTCTAGTTGCTAGTTTTTAGGTTTTTATTTTTCTAGAACCTAGTCCCTAGCACCTAGTTACTAATTTATTATTTTTTACTTAAAACTGTTTTTTTATAAACATCTAGATGGTCGAGAGCAATACCTGTACCTTTTACTACACAAAAAAGAGCATCTTCGGCCAAAGCTGCTTTCACTCCGGTTTTTCTATAAACTAAATCTGGTAAATTACGTAATTGAGATGAACCACCAGTCATAATAATGCCATAATCCATAATATCAGAAGCTAACTCTGGTGGAGTTTCTTGTAATACATCTTTGATTGCTTTTATTATCTGTTTTAATTCTGCATCTATTGCTTTTACTATTTCATTGGTACCTACTTGAGCAGATCGTGGTAATCCTTGAATAAAATCTCGTCCTTTAATTGTAACTCTTAATTCTTCTTCTAAAGGAATAGCTGCACCAATTTTTATTTTTACTTCTTCTGCTGTTCTATCCCCTATTGCTAGATTAAAAGTTTTCTTAATATAATCAGCGATAGCTTGATCAATTTTATTTCCAGCACACTTTACAGAAGTAGAAGAAACTATACCGCCGAGTGATATGACAGCTACATCAGTCGTTCCACCACCGATATCAACTACCATATAACCTTTTGATTCATAGATAGGAATACCAGCACCTATCGCAGCAAGTATTGGTTCTTTAACTACATAAGCATTTTTAGCACCAGCACGAATAGCTGCCTCTACGACTGCTCTACGTTCTGTAGAAGTGACGCCAGCAGGAACAGAAACCATTACATCTGGTTTAAAAAGATTAAATTTTCCTAATGCTTTATTTATAAAATAATGCAACATAGCTTCAGTGACACGATAATCTGCAATGACTCCATCTTTCATTGGACAATAAGTAACGATAGATTCTGGCGTCTTTCCAATCATATCTTTAGCTTCAAAACCAATAGCCAAAATTTTATTATCTTGTTCTGAAACTGCAACAACAGAGGGTTCGTTTAAAACTACACCCCGGCCAGGTAGAAAAACTAAAGTATTAGCTGTACCTAAATCTATACCTAATTTTCTGGAAAAAATACCCATTCCATAAATATATCACAAATTATGATAGAATAGAAACATGAAAATTGTGACAGTAATACCACTAGAAAAAGGAGTTTTTAAGACAGATTTAACTTATTTCACAGCGAAAGATATAAAAAACGGAAGTATTGTAAGTGTTCCAATACGTAATAAAAAAATTTTAGCCTTGGTTGTCTCTTGCCAAGATGTATCAAATGAAAAATCTGAAATAAAAGATATGCCTTTTAAGTTAAAGAAGATAGATGAAATAAAAAAACATTCTATTTTTAGAAATGAATTTTTAGAATCTACGTTTATTTTAAGTTCTTATTTTGTTTCTAAAAAAAATAGTGGAATTATATCCTTGATTCCTTCTATCTTTAGAGAAAAATATGATGAAATAGAAAAATTTTCTAATAATAAAAACTTATCAAAAGAAACAGAAATAATAAATACCTCACAGAACATTAAAATAGAAAAATTACTTCTACAAGCAAATTTAGAAGATCGTTTGTCTTTTTATAAAACTCTAATACGTGGATATTTTGCTCAAAAAAAATCTATTTTTATAGTCTTACCAACAGAATATGATTTAGAAATATTCTATCAATCACTTTCTAAAGGTATTGAAAACTTTACTTTTCTTATGCACGGAAAATTAAAACCTAAAAATATCATTAAAAACTATGAACAGATAATGAATTGCTCACATGGTGTGTTAATAATAGGTACTGCACAATTTTTATCTATTCCTCGTACAGATTTAGGAGTTATTGTGATAGAACATGAAAACTCTACTGCTTATAAAATGATTCCAAGACCTCATTTTGATTTACGAATTTTTGCAGAACTTTATGCTTCTAAAATCAATGCAAAATTTATTTTAAGTGGTACATTATTACGTTATGAAACTATAGCTAGAAAAGAAATTGATAACTTTAATGAAGTATATCCAATGTCTTTTAGAACTAACTTTGACGGAAAAATAGAAATTTTAGAAAGAAAAAATAAAGAAAAATATTCTAAATTTAGAATATTAAGTGATGAAATTATCGAGGAAATAGAAGATAGTTTAAAAAATAAAAAAAACATCTTTATTTTTTCTTTAAGAAAAGGTTTAGCTACTTATACAATCTGTAAAGATTGTAATGAAACAATAAATTGTGAAAAATGCCTAGCGCCTTTAGTATTATATTTATCTCGTGATGGTAAAAAAAGAATGTTTATCTGTAATAAATGTAATACTGAAAAAGACCCAGAAACTAAGTGTACAAATTGTGGAAGCTGGAATCTAATGCCTCTAGGTATAGGAACAGAAACTATTTTTGAAGAAATAAAAAATAAATTCCCCAAAAATAAAATCTTTAAATTAGACAAAGAATCAGTAAAGACAGCAAAAGAAGCAGAAAAAATAGTAAAGGAGTTTGAGAATAATTCTGGTTCTATACTTATTGGGACAGAAATGGTTTTTTTCTACCTTAAAGAAAAAGTCAGTTTATCTATTATGGCTTCTTTTGATTCTCTCTGGAGTATACCAAATTACAAAATGAGCGAAAAAATAATACAACTTTTTCTCTCTATTCAAGAAAAAACAGAAAAAAAACTTATGATTCAAACAAAAAATAAAAATGATCCTGCTATTCTTGCATTTAAATCAGAAAATTTATTACCTTTCGTACGTGAAGAATTAGAAGATAGAAAAAATTTAAATTATCCACCTTTTAAACGTTTTATTAAAATTACTTTTTTAGGAGATAAAGAAGAATCAATTAAAGCAAAAACATCTTTGAAGGAACTTTTTAAAGAATATAATCCAGAAATTTTTAGTGGTTTTATCTCAAAAAATAAAAATCAATATGTAACAAATGCATTAATAAAAATAAATCCCCAGAAATGGTCTTTATCCGAACTTTCTCATGACTCTTCAATTGATCAAAATCTTTTTAATTTATTGTCTTTTTTGCCTTCATCCTACGAAGTTTCTGTAGATCCTGAAGATTTATTGTAATAAGCTCTCCAAGCCATAAAAGCCACTCCTGATATTGTTAACAGAGTTGAAAAATTAAAATTTATAATTTTTTATGAAACTAATACCGTAAACTCCCCTTTTTGTTTTATGGGGTTTTTTGTTAGATACTCTAGAAGTTCGGAAGGAGTTCCTGTTTTGAATTCTTCATAAATTTTCGTGATTTCTCGAGCAATGCAAACTTTTTTATTTGGACAAAATTTTACTAAAGATTCTAAGGTTTTTAAAATTCGATGTGGAGATTCATAAAATACCATAGTACGTTTTGATTCAGTAATTTCTTTAAATAAAGTTTCTCTTCCCTTTTTATGCGGGAGAAAACCAAGAAAAGTAAATTCGTGTGTCGGCAACCCAGAAGCTGAAAGTGCAGTGATAAGAGCTGTAGCACCAGGTATAGGTATGACTTCTACATCTCTGAGCTCTTCTTTAATTTTAGATATAAGCATAGCTCCTGGATCAGAAATAGTCGGCGTACCAGCATCAGAAACTAAAGCTAGATTTTTTTCTTCTTTTAGTAATTCAAATATTTTATCAACTTTCGCAAGTTTACTTTGAGTATGATAACTCATTGTTGGCGTATTAATATTATATTTCTGAAGAATTTTTCTAGTTTCTCTCGTATCTTCACACAGTATCAAATCTACCTCTTTAAGAGTTTCAATAGCTCGAAGAGTAATGTCTCCCATGTTTCCTATTGGCGTCGCCACTACATAAAATTTAGACATTTTTTTATACTGAGCCTATTGAATATATTATTTCCTATACTTCTTTGTTCTCCATTTATCAGCTATTTTTACACGAGTGAGTGAACGTTCTAGCTCCGCAGTAAAATGTTCATAATCCACTATTTCTTTGTTCTCCATTTGTTTTTTAAGTTCTTCTGCACGAGCTTTTGCTTTTTCTATGGCTTCATCTGAAAGTTCCGAAAGATGCTCGGCAAAATCAGCCAACACAGCAACTGTAGTAATTCCATTCTCGTCTTGCTTCACTTCTAAAAACCCTCCCACGACAGCCATCGGTACATATTCACTATTTACGAGAGCAACGACATCTCCAGAAGTTAATCCAGTAATTAAAGGAATATGATCAGGCAAAATAGTAATTTCACCGAGAGTGGTTGGCAAACTTACTTGGTCTACCATCTCTTCCAAGATCAATCTTTCTGGTGTTATTATTTTAAGTAATATTTTTTTCATAATTTATTTTAAAATTTTCTCCTCAAGGCTTTGCCTTTGGGCTCCCTTTAAGGCAAGGCCTTTTCCCGAAAATTTTAAAGCGCTCCTTTCATATAAAAATCACTCTCTGGTTTATCATCATGTTTGCCTTCTAAAATTTCTTTGAATGAGCGTATCGTTTCAATAAGTGGAACATACTGTCCTTTTGAACCTGTAAATTGTTCTGCAACGAAAAATGGTTGAGAAAGAAACTTTTGTATTTTTCGAGCACGAGCGACGAGCTCTTTATCAGCTTCAGATAATTCTTCCATACCTAAAATAGCAATAATATCCTGCAAATCTTTATAGCGCTGAAGAACACGTTGAACTTCAGAAGCCACGTAATAATGTTCTTTTCCTACAATATTTGGATCGAGAATTGTAGAAGACGAGTCAAGAGGATCAACTGCAGGATAAATACCTATTTCTGTAAGTGAACGATTTAAAACAACAGTTGAGTCTAAGTGAGAAAATGTAGTTGCTGGAGCTGGATCGGTGAGGTCATCAGCAGGCACATAAACAGCTTGAACTGACGTAATAGAACCTTTATCTGTAGAAGTGATGCGTTCTTGTAATATTCCCATTTCTGTAGCAAGAGTTGGCTGATATCCAACAGCTGAAGGAATACGTCCGAGAAGAGCAGAAACTTCAGAACCAGCTTGAGTGAAACGAAAAATATTATCTATAAAAAATAGAATATCTTTATTTTCTTTATCACGAAAATATTCTGCCATTGTTAGCCCTGATAAAGCGACACGCAAACGAGCTCCTGGTGGTTCATTCATTTGTCCGAATACCATAGCAACTTTATCTAAAACTTTAGAATCTTTCATTTCATGATACAAATCATTTCCTTCACGAGTTCTCTCTCCAACACCTGCAAAAACAGAGTAGCCTCCATGATTACTTGCAATGTTATGAATAAGTTCTTGAATAACGACAGTCTTCCCGACACCCGCACCTCCGAATAATCCAACTTTTCCTCCTTTCAAAACTGGACAAATAAGATCAATGACTTTGATACCAGTTTCAAGAATTTCCACTTTAGTAGATTGAGAAACGAATGTAGGAGCTTTCCTGTGAATAGGAGAAACTAAACTGGCTACGGCTTTACCATTATCAATCGGAACACCTAGAACGTTAAACATTCTTCCTAATGTATCTTTACCAACAGGCACAGAAATAGGGATACCTATATCTGTGACTTCCATTCCACGAGAGAGACCATCAGTAGAATCCATAGCCACTGCACGCACAGTATTCTCTCCAATATGTTGTTCCACTTCAAGAACTATCACTCCATCACCTTTCTTAACTGTGAGCGCATTATAAATAGATGGAACATCACTTTCGAAAGTTACATCCACGACCGGCCCTATAATTCTTTTTATTATACCTGTTGTTTTCATAATAATTTCTAATTAATAATAATTTATAACTCTTTAAGGCCAGACCTTTTTGAAGATTTAAGGTCTGGCCTTTTTATGCATCAACTGACCGACGCCATACCTGCACTTATTTCTGATATTTCTCGCGTGATATTACTCTGGCGAGCTTTGTTAAACACTAATGTCAAATCATCTATCATTTCTCCTGCAGCTTCTGAAGCATTTTTCATAGCAACCATTCGAGAAGATTGCTCTGAAGCATTAGATTCAAGAAACATTTGATATATCTGCATCTGTATTAATTTTTTTGCTAATGAACCAATAAGCGCTTCCTGGTCCCCTTCAAACAAATAATCTACAACTTTTTCGGGCAACTTAGAGGCCTTGCCTCCATTTGGAGGCAAGGCCTCTAAGTGATGGTCTTCTCCTAAAAGATCTATTAGATCCCTAAGACTCGTTTTTGAAACAGGAATAATTTGTTTAATATTGGGCTTTTGAGAAAGAGCTGAAATAAAATCAGTGTAAGCAACTAAAACTTTATCATAATTTAAAAGGTTATATTCATTTATTACAAATTCAGATATTGAAGAAACATCAGAAATAGAAATATTAACTGGAAATTCAAAAAAACTAGCAATGATATTTCTCCCTATACGACGCATAGATGTATCCCCTTTTTTACCAACTGTCACAATATCTATTTTTATATTCTCATTTTCATTTTTTAATAAAGAAAAAACTTTCTTAATGATCTGTGTATTGTATGCACCACAAAGGCCACGACTGGATGTGATTAAAACAAGTAATATATTTTGCCGATTATTTTTTTTATTATGTTCTATAAAAAGTGGATGTATAATTTTTTCTGTATTCCTAGCGATAGAAGTTAAAATCTCCCAAGAATATTCTGCATATAAACGAGAGTGTAATGTGGAAGATACTGCTCTCTTCATTTTTGAAGCAGAAACAAGCTCCATCGCTTTAGTGATTTTCTTTGTACTTTTCACACTCTTTATTCTTCTTTTAATTTCTTTTGTTGATGCCATAAAATTGATATTCCCGTATTCCCGAGGGTAACCCTTAAGAGAGTTCCCAAGGGTTACCCTCGGGAATTAGCTAAAAAATTATTTTTAAATTCTTCTATTGCTTTCTTTAATTCAGCTTCCCCAGCATCAGTCCACATTTTTGTTTCAAGAATTTCTTTCAGAAATTTCTTAGAATTATTTTCTGCATAATTTATAAGACCCTCTTCAAATTCTTTAATTTTATCTACCGATACATCATCCATATAACCTTTAACAAGTGCATAAAGCACTACCACTTGACGTTCCACTGCCATTGGAGAATATTGAGGCTGCTTTAACACTTCGATTGCTCGCTTACCACGCTCAAGTTGCTGTTTTGTAGCATTATCTAAATCAGAACCAAATTGTGCAAATGCTTCGAGCTCACGATACTGAGCCAAATCTAATTTCAAAGTTCCTGCGACTTTTTTCATCGCTTTAATTTGAGCATTTGAACCCACACGAGAAACGGAAAGACCGACGTTGACAGCAGGACGAATACCTTTATAGAAAAGATCTGTCTCAAGGAAAATTTGTCCATCTGTAATAGATATGACATTAGTTGGAATATATGCAGATACGTCACCAGCTTGTGTTTCAATTATTGGTAAAGCTGTGATAGACCCACCTCCATATTCTTCATTTCTTCTACAAGCACGTTCCAATAATCTAGAATGCAAATAAAAAACATCTCCAGGATAAGCTTCTCTTCCTGGTGGACGTCGAAGAAGTAGAGAAATTTCACGGTAAGCGACAGCGTGTTTAGAAAGATCATCATAAATTATTAATACATCTTTCCCTTGATCCATAAAATATTCAGCAATAGATACTCCTGTATAAGGAGCAATATATGATAGTGGTGCAGGTTCTGAAGAGCCAGCAGAAACAATGACAGTATATTTCATAGCGCCACCTTCTTCTAAACGAGTTTGAATTTTACGAAGTTTTGAATCTTTTTGACCAATTGATACATAAACACAAATCATATTCTGACCTTTCTGATTTAAAATTGCGTCTATCGCAATTGCAGTCTTACCAGTCTGGCGATCACCGATTATAAGTTCACGCTGTCCACGTCCAATAGGAATAATTGCATCAATAACTTTTATACCTGTAGCCACAGGCTCAGACACAGAAAGACGAGTAATAACACCAGGAGCAACTTTTTCTATAGGATAAGTTTTGTCTGCTTTAATAACTCCCTTACCATCAATTTCTACACCAAGTGCATTTACAACTCTTCCTATAATATTATCAGAAACAGGTACTTCCAAAATTTTACCTGTAGCCTTAACTTCATCTCCTTCTTTTATTTTTGAAAAATCTGAAAGAATAATGACACCAATAGTATCTTCTTCTAAGTTAAGAGCCACTCCTATCTCACCATTAGGAAAAGTCACCATTTCAGATGATTTTATAAGGGATAAACCGGAAACTTTAGCGATACCATCAAAAACTTCTAAAACATGTCCGACTTTTTCAGCTTTTATTTGTGATGAAAAATTATCTATCTCCTTTTTTAAATTTTCTATAATATAATTCGTACTCATATTTTTCTTATTAAATGTTCTTGTAATTTTTTAATCTTATTCTTTACTGTCAAATCGATAATTTCATCATTCACTTCTATTCTCATTCCCCCTAATAACTTCTCATCTAACACTTCTGTAAGAAAAATCTCTTTTGCTTTATAACGTTCTTTTAAAAAAAATATCAATTCCTCTCTTAATTCTTCTTTTAGTTTTACTACACTTAATACTTTTACTGCAACTCTTCCATTTTCATGATTAATTATTTTATTTAATCGTTCCAAGATATCAGGGGCTTTTGATAATAAACGTCTACGAGCAAAAAAATTTACTATCTTATTATTTATATCGTGAAGTTCAATATTAGTTTTATCTTTTGAAACTAAATATATTGCACGGGCTATATCGTTGTTTGATACAGTAGTCATTTTATATATTCTTTAATTCTTTCATAGTTTTTTCATCAAAAGACCCATCAATTTTACTACTCAATATTTTTTCTGCTATTTTTATAGAAATAGAAGCTATTTCTTCTTTTGCCTCTCCTATTATCTTTAACTTTTCATTCTCAAGATTTTTCTTACCACCTTCGATCAAAATAGCGACTTCTTCTTTCGCTTTCTCTAACATCAAAGCTTTTTTGCTTTCAGCTTCTTTCTTCCCATCTTGAAAAATTTTATCCGCTTCTTTACGAGCTTTTGCTAAAACTTCCTCATATTCAGCCTTGGTATTATTTAAAATTTCTGCATTTGACTTAGCATCACTAATTCCCTTTTCTATCTTTTCACTTCTTTCTTTCATTAATTTACTCAAAGGTTTAAGAGCATATATGTACAAGACGACAAAAACAATCACGAAATTAAAAATCTGAGCAATAATAATCTTATAGTCAATGTGAAATGTGTTAATGATTGATTCCATTGTAATATTTGTTAATAATTTCCGCCTAAGGCGGATCAGCCTCTGGCTGAAAAAAAATAATATAAAACTACACGCAAATAGCAAGTAGTACAAAAGATTCAAAATTCAAAAAAAATTCTTAAATTTTAAATCTTTTAACTACCAACTATATTGAAAATGCTATAACAAGTGCATAAATAGCGATTGCTTCAGCAAAGGCACAAGCAAGAAGCATGGGCACAAGAATTTTCCCAGCTGCTTCTGGATTACGGCCAATTGATTCCATAGCTTTTGAACCAATCATACCGATAGCTACAGCAGGACCAACAGCTCCGACGGCCATAACGACTGCTTTTGCAATAGTACTTAATCCTCCTAATTCTTCCATATATATTTTTTTCCGCTTACGCGGTACTACTATTAATAATAATCGACTCTTCTTTATGGTGTTCTTCTTCGTGTTCGTCGTGATCTGTGGATGCAATAGTAAAATAGACAACAAGTAAAATTGAAAAAATAAGTGCTTGAATCACTCCTACAAGTATTTCAAGAAAAAGAAAAGGTATTGGAACAATATATCCAACTAATGCTGCCATGGAAACAAGCAAAACTTCTCCTGCAAATACATTACCAAAAAGACGAAAAGACAATGATGCAATCTTTGCAAATTCACCGACAATTTCAATTAACCCGACAAAGAACGTAATTGGAGCAACGATAATGATTGTTGGTTCTTTTCGTATTTTTTTACCTATCTGCCCAATTACCTTTAGATTAACATATTTATTGAAAGTTTTCCATATTCCTATTGAAAAAACACCAAATATGTTAGCACCAAGAACTGCCATGATAGCGAGTGCTATTGTTGTGTTTATGTCAGCTGTACCTCCACGAAGAAATGGGATAAAAGAAAGTCCATGTTCTCCTTCTTCTATAAGTCCAAAACCTCCAAGAGGAAGTATGCCAAACCAATTATTTACTAAAATAAAAAAGAAAACTGAAATAGCAATTGGAAAAATTTTTATAGACAGAGCTCTACTGTTTGTAACTTGATCACACAAAGAAAGTGCACCGTCTACAATAATTTCAAAAAAATTCTGAATTTTACTAGGAACTTCTTTAAGTTTTGAGCGAAGTATAAAAGATAAAATGATAATAACAATGACAGCAATCCAACTAGTCAAAAGAGCGTTGGTAATAGGAAAATCTTTTACATGATATATGGGCTCGGCAAAAAGTGTAGTCTCGTGAGAAATTTCTGTCGATTCTATTTGTAATGTTTCATTTTCTTGTTGTACCATACTAATTTTTTTTAATTTTTTCTTCTGTTTTTTTTATAAATTTTTTTACAGCCTTTATAATACCATAAGATGAAATTAAAAAAGCCAAACCAGCAAGTGCTAGAAGTAAATATGGTTTTGTGCCATAACGCTGATCTAAGGCTTTACCTCCAATAACTGCTAATATTATCGGTACCGCAATCCAAGTTGATATTTCGCTAAATATTTCAACTGCTGGCTTCCACCAAATTTTATTTTTATTTTCTTCCATAAAGTGGGCGTGGTAGGAATCGGACCTACGGCCTCTGTCTTATCAGGACAGCGTTCTACCACTGAACTACACGCCCTATTAAAAATTCACAGAACAGCGTTCTATTACTGCCTGTCCGCCTCTGGCAGAAACTACACGCCCAAGATATAGGTTCTAGTAACTAGCTTCTAGTTTCTAGCAAAACATAAAAGCAAGAATACAAGATACCGTGTAAA
>Ga0210050_1001143_pt1 | contig 29974 bp, 22 predicted proteins | sample CryGey132114_all_FD_185463 | JGI IMG/M metagenome (GOLD analysis project Ga0210050, IMG submission 185463) | Groundwater microbial communities from aquifer - Crystal Geyser CG22_combo_CG10-13_8/21/14_all (SPAdes) (version 2) | ecosystem: Environmental > Aquatic > Deep subsurface > Groundwater ... | reverse complement strand
ATAAGAACCTTTCGCTACGCTCAAGAATCTTGTTTCTCGCTTCGCTCGAAATAAGAACCTTTCGCTACGCTCAAGAATCTTGTTTCTCGCTTCGCTCGAAATAAGAACCTTTCGCTACGCTCAAGAACCTTGAACGCAGCGCGTATTCTAAGAGAAATGAATAAGAAGAATAATCAAAAGAAAAATAACTTTAAAAAAACCAAAGAGAAGGGAAGACGATTCACATTGCCGGGAAGAACTAAGAGATACATATCCGGAGTTTTAATGTTCTTATTTGCCACAATTGTTGCTTTATCTTTTTTTGATTTATCAGGTATTGCGGGCCAACGTTTGAAAGGGACCTTTTTATTTTTTATCGGCAATGTTTTCTTTTTAGTCCCTTTGTTTTCTATTCTAGGGGGGTTAGCTTTTTTAAAATCAGACAAGAAAAATTTATATTATCCTACCTTTTTAGCGATTTTAATGTTAACTTTGGGAATTGCCGGATTATTAGGAGCTTTCGATTTAAAAAAGACTTTAACTTCTAGTTTTTCCCTCGGGTTAAAAATACCGCACGCCGGCGGTATGATTGGATTTCTGGTAAGTTGGCCAATCTACAAGGCTTTTAGCTTTTGGGTAACAGAAATTATATTTTTGGTTTTCATAACAATTGCTTGTATAATTTTCTGGCAAATTTTTTATAGAAAGCCAGAACCGAAAACAGAAAAAGCCGAAGTCATCTCGCAGCCTCCTTTAATAAAACAAATTTTCGGACCGAAATTTAAAATAAAAGAAGTTTCTCCTGCGTTTCCTGTTCCAAAGCAACTTCCAACCACCTTGGAGGTAAAGCCAGCTAAAGAGGCGTCAGATAAATCGCCGGCTTTCGAATATGAAAAACCGCCCTTAGATTTGTTGGAAACGGATAAGGGGGTTCCAACTAGCGGCGATATTATGCAAAACTCTTCGATTATCAAAAAGACCCTTCAAAATTTTGATATCCCGGTTGAAATGTCAGAAATTAATGTTGGACCAACTGTTACTCAATATACTCTAAAGCCAGCTGAAGGCATAAAACTATCGAAGATTACTGCCCTGTCCAATGACTTGGCGCTATCTCTGGCTGCTCATCCCATAAGAATTGAAGCTCCTATTCCGGGTCGACCCTTAGTGGGGATTGAAATTCCCAATAAAACAAGGACTCAGGTGAGGTTGCGAAATCTTCTCGAGAGGTCAGAGTTTCAAAATTCTCCTTCTAGTCTGGTTTTTCCTTTAGGCAGAGACGTTGCTGGAAATCCGTGTTTTGCAGATTTGGCTCGTATGCCTCATCTTTTGGTAGCTGGCGCAACCGGTACCGGAAAGACTATTTGTTTAAATTCAATTATAGTTAGCCTCTTGTATAAAAATTCGCCAGAGGCAATGAGATTTATTTTGGTTGATCCCAAAAGAGTTGAATTTTCTCTTTATATTGGATTGCCCCATCTTCTATGCCCGGTAATTTATGATGCTCAAAAAACAATTAATGCTTTAAAATGGTTAGTAAAAGAAATGGAGAGAAGGTTTGATGTCTTATCTGGAGCTAAATCAAGAGATATTAATAGCTATAATTCCCAAGCCGCTAAAAGGGAAGAGCCTTTTATGCCTTATATTATTCTTATTGTTGATGAATTAGCTGATTTGATGGCGGCTCGGGGTAAAGAAATCGAAGCCGGAATCATAAGACTGGCTCAAATGGCAAGAGCAGTAGGAATTCATTTGATTGTGGCAACCCAGCGACCCTCGGTCGAGGTTATTACCGGTTTAATAAAGGCTAATATTACTTCTAGAATTACTTTCCAGGTTGCCTCACAAGTGGATTCAAGAACAGTTATTGATATTGCTGGCGCTGAAAGACTTTTGGGCGCTGGAGACATGCTCTTTATTTCCGCCGAAATTACCAAACCAAAAAGAATCCAAGGAGCTTACATTTCAGAAAAAGAAACTAAGAAAATTGCTGAATATATTAAATCTAAAGTTCAGATTTCTGGCTTAGGCGTTGAAGCAGAGACCGAAGTTACAAACGGATTGGGAGAAGAGTTAAAAATAGATTTGGAGACTCCACAGCCAGAAAGTTCTGGAATGATTTATGGCAGCGTCGACGATCCTTTATATGAGGAAGCAAAGAGAGTGGTCATTGAGGCAAAAAAAGCATCGGCTTCGCTTTTGCAAAGAAGGTTGAGGATAGGATATGCGAGAGCCGCCAGATTGTTGGATATCCTTGAGGAAAAAGGAGTAGTGGGTCCTGCTGATGGAGCGAAACCCCGCGAGGTATATATTAAAACTGAAACAGATGATTTTAAAGAAGGAGTTCCAGAGAATGACGAATGGCAAAAAGTTTAAATATTTACTACGAAGTACGGAAACATGCGAATGTACGAAAACTTACAATTTTGTAATATAAATTTGTCTTTTAACATAAAATTATCATAAACAACCTAACCCACATCGGAGAGGGGTCGGGAGAACCTTCCGGTTCTCCCGTATAGGAAAATATTAAAAACAGAGGGTCTTTAATAACCGTTCGCTTCGCTCTCTGTAGTTGCTTGGCAATTAAGAAGAGCGAGCCCGAAGGCCGAGGCCGCCTGCCGAAGGCAGGATAAGGGCGAGCGACCTTTCCGTGTGATGCCGCTATGGCAAAACAAAAAACAGAAAAAAACGAAAAAAATGATTTACAAGAAGCAGTAGAAGAAATTAAGCAGCGCTTTGGAGAAGGTTCCATTATGAAACTAAAAGACGTAAGGCCTGTTAATGTTGATGTCGTTCCGACAGGGGCTATCTCTTTGGATCTGGCTTTAGGAGTGAATGGCGTCCCCAGGGGTAGAATAATCGAGATTTTTGGTCCGGAAAGCTCTGGGAAAAGCACCTTAGCCTTACACGTTTGCGCCCAAGCTCAAAAACAAGGCGGAGTGGCAGCGTTCATTGACGCTGAACATGCCTTAGATCCGGATTACGCTAAAAAAATCGGCGTTAATGTTGATGATCTTTTAATTTCCCAGCCAGATTCCGGGGAACAGGCTTTGCAGATTGTTGAAACCTTAGTGAGGTCGGGCGAAGTTGACGTGATTGTAGTTGACTCTGTTGCTGCCTTGACTCCAAAAGCAGAAATTGAAGGCGAAATGGGCGAATTTAAGATTGGTCTTCAGGCAAGATTAATGAGCCAGGCTTTAAGAAAACTTTCGGGAATTGTTTCTAAAACCAAAACAATTGTAATTTTTCTCAATCAAACCAGAATGAAAATAGGTGTAATGTTTGGCAATCCGGAAACTACCCCAGGAGGATTGGCTTTAAAGTTTTACGCTTCCGTGAGAATTGATCTACGTCGTACTGCCCAGATAAAGCACGGAGATGAGATTATTGGCAACCGGATTAAGGCCAAAATCGTTAAAAATAAAGTTGCCGCTCCCTTTAAAATTACCGAATTAGATATTTATTGGAACGAAGGGATTTCTTATCTGAGCGACCTTTTAAATACCGGATTGAACCGGGGAGTTTTAAAAAAAGCTGGCAGTTGGATTCAGTATGAAGATACAAAGCTTGGGCAGGGGACAGATGGAGCTAAGCAATTTTTAAAAGAAAATCCTAAGCTAGTCAAAGAGATAAGAGAAAAGATAATAAAACAAAGCCTAAGTTAAATTTCATATTCACCCAAAACAAAAAACTGCATCTATGCAGTTTTTTGTTTTAGGGTCAACCGTAAAAATTATTTTGTTGTGTAAGGAAGCAAACCTAGATGTCTTGCCCTTTTTATGGCTTTGGCTAATTTCCTTTGGTGAAAAGAACAGACGCCAGTTCTTTTTTTGGCTTTTATTTTAGCTAAGCCAGAAGTAAACCTTCGGAGCGTGTCTGTATCTTTGTAGTTTATTTCCTTAATATTTTTTTGGCAAAAATAACAATTCACAATATCAAAATCCAAATTTCAAAATCCAAATGCCAAAATTTTTCATTCATTTGACATTTGAGCTTTAACATTTGATATTATCAAAACGGTATATCTTTTACATCTATTTCTTCTGTTGTTTCTTCGATAACAGGTATTTCTTCTTGCGGGACTTCTTGCGGTTGACCTTGGTCTTGCGTGGCGGTTCTTCCCGCAGATCTCGGGCCCATTTGCATTCGTTCTGCAACTATTTCTGTCCGGTATTTTTTATTCCCAGAAGAATCTTGCCAAGATCTTGTTTGTAGCCTTCCTTCAATCAAAACCAATCCTCCCTTTGATAAAAACTGAGACGATATTTCCGCTAATCTTCTCCATAAAACTATACTGTGATACTCTGTTTGTTCTTGCTTTTGTCCATTACTAGTCCAAACTCTATTGGTGGCCATTCGAAAAGAGCAAACTGTTTGGCCAGAGGGCGTGGTTCTTGTTTCGGGATCAGAAACTAAACGACCGACAAGAATAACTTTGTTAAAATTCATAACTCGATGCCAATATACGAATTAATACTAATGATACGAATATTAGTATAATTAGTATGTATTAGCATATTAGTATCGCATTTATTCTCCGAGTATTTCTTCTAGTTTTTTTTCGATTTCTTTTAACTCGACCTTTTCTTCGCCTTTATCCGTTTCACTAGGCTTTTCAATTTTTTCTGCCCTTGTGGTTTTCCTCATTTTCCCGTTGGTCTTCATTGGCTTCAGAGTTACTAGCATGAAGCGCAGAATTTGAGGCTCTGTTTTAAGGCTTTTCTCAAGAGTTTCTAAATTCCCATCCTCCAAATGAAATTTAGTTGTAATGAAATAAGCAGTTCTTTTTTTCTTGATAGGATACCCTAATCTTTTCTTTACGGGAATCTCTGCAATATCCAAAACTCCCTTAGCCTCTTGCGCGTATTTACTTACTTTCTCAGAAAGGATTTTTACTTCTTCCTCCGACAATTCGGGATTAATAAGATAACTTAGTTCGTAATATTTCACATTTTGCCTACGAATTGCGAATTTACGAATACGATATTTTAATCATTTCGTAATTTCGAGCGCAGCGAGAAATCAAGGTTCTTGAGCGCAGCGAAAGGTTCTTATATTCGTATTTTTTCGTATTTCGTAGAAGATTATATTCTAAATTCTATTACATCACCATCTTTGACCATGTACTCTTTCCCAACTGTTTTTATCCAGCCTTTCTCTCTGGCTGCATTCCAACTCCCAGCTTCTACTAGCATTTGCCACGGAATAACGTCAGCCCTTATAAATTTTTCTTCAAAATCTGAATGAACTACACCGCCTGCCTTCGGACATAAAAGTCCATTTTTGAACGTCCAGGCTCTCGTTTCTTTACCCCCGGCTACTGTATAAAAAGTAATTAGGTCAAGGATATTGTAGCAGGCGACTATCAATTGGTCAAGCTGGGATTTTATTTCTATCTCTTTTAACTCTGCCTCCGAAAGCTCAGAAATTTCTTCTTCAATTTTTACATTTAAATTTACTAACGGTTCTTTCAAGATTACTTCGTGATGATTGTTGCTGTTTAATATATATATTACAGGTTTTTCTGTTAGAAAGCGGAATTCTTTAATTTCTTCTTTTTCTTCTTCAGCTAGGTTAATTTGAGAAATTTTTTTGCCCTTGGAAATTTCTTCTTTTAACTTTTTGAAAAGCTCCCACTTCTTTAAAGCTTTTTTATCTTTTGCCTTGACATCGCTTTCTATTTTTTGAATTAGGCCTTCCAATGTTTCGAAGTCTTTCATTAATAGTTCTGTCTTAACAATTTCCACATCCCTTTCTGGATTAACCTCGCCTTCAACGTGTTCTACGTCTGGCGCGTGAAAATCTCTAACTACTTCCAAAATGGCGTCACAGTTTCTGATATGGCCTAAAAATTGATTTCCTAAACCTTCTCCTTGGTGAGCACCCTTGACTAACCCGGCGATATCTAAAAATTCAATTATAGTGGGAGTTACTTTTTCTGGTTTTACAATTTCAGCAATTTTTTTTAATCTTTCGTCAGGAACAGCAACCACGCCTACATTAGGATGAATTGTTGTAAAAGGATAAGGAGCAATATCAACCTTATTTCTAGTTAAGGCCTTAAAGAGAGTTGACTTTCCTACATTGGGTAGGCCTACAATGCCTATTGAAAAACTCATATAAATTATGATATAGTGAATCCTAGGTTCGGTATATTGTATTTTGTATGTTATAACATTTCTGTATATAAATCAAACTTAATTTTAAAAAGTTATGGAAATTTTTCGCGCTTATGATATCCGAGGGGAATATCCCAAGGATATTAATGACAAAATCGTTTATACTATTGCTCGGGTTTTGGTGCGCACATTTGGAGCAAAAAATGTCGTAATTGGAAGCGACATTAGCTTAGCTACTCCAAGAATCCATGACGCTTTGGTAGAGGGTTTACTTGACCAAAGTGCTAATGTTACTGATATTGGTATCGCAGGTACGGATGTAGTTTATTTCGCTGCCGGTCATTATAAATTTGATATTGGCTTGGAAGTGACAGCTTCTCACTCAGCCGGTCATCTAAGCGGGATAAAGATTATAGGACCCGGGGCAAGTCCGTTTGGAAAAGGTTTTGGCATGGAGAAATTAAAAGAAGATTATTTAAATTACCTCGAGATTGTTCCGGAAAAAAGGGGAGTGTTTAATAGAAAGGATGTCTGGCAAGATTTTATAAATCAGACTTTGGCATTTGCTGATGTTAGTAAAATTAAGCCTTTAAAAGTTGTAGTCGATGCCTCAAATGCAGTTGGCAGTTTAGAAATTGATCATCTCGAGCCACATTTACCAATGATAGATTTTGTTAAGATTAATTGGGAATTAGATGGAAATTATCCAAATCATAAACCCAACCCTTTTTTGAAAGAAAATAGGCAGCAATTGGCAGAAAAGATAAAAGAAGTTAAAGCAGATTTGGGAATTGCCTTTGATGGTGATGCTGACCGGATATTTTTCGTTGACGGAAATGGAGATTATATTTTCGGTGTTTATATTAACGCTTTAATTGCCGAAAAGATGAGCCGTGAAAATCCGGGTAGAGCGATAATTTATGATGTGCGAGCTAGCCGTTATATAAAAAAGAAAGTCACGGAAGCCGGAGGGATTCCTAAAATTTGTTTGGTTGGTCATGCTTTTTTCAAAAAGAAAATGAAAGAAGAAAATGCACTTTTCGGCGCCGAATCCTCGGGTCACATCTATTATAATTTCGGCGATTATATGGTTGAGAACAGTCTTATAGCTTTCGTTCAAACTCTTCAAATAATTTCAGAAAGCGGTAAAAGTCTAGCTGAATTAACAAGAGACGGTCGTATCAACTATCCAGTAATCGGTGAGTATAATTTTATTCTTCCGGGGTTTTCTGCAATAGACGATTTGATTCCAGAAGCTATGGATGTTATGGATAGAATTTTAGAAAAAGTTAGAAAAAAATACGCTAGCGGTGAAGTTTCAGACTTCGATACCTTAACCGTTTCTTATCCTGATTGGAATTTTAATTTAAGACCCTCTAATAATGATCCCTTACTACGATTTACCGCCGAGGCGAATAGTAATACCCTTCTTTTAGCGAAAAAAGAAGAAATATTTCAGTTATTGAAAGCGGAAGGTTGTGAGTATTTAAACGATACGGGCGTAAAACTTTTAGAGGATTAGATTGAAAAAGGCGGCTAAAGTAGCCACCTTTTTTTGATTAGTTTCCTGTCGCTCTGCGGAGGAGTTTACCCCGTTAGAAGTCTGCCTATTAGATTAACCGTTGATAACCCCATTATTAAGACCATTTATTATAACCCCGTTTTGCCCAAATGCAGAAAAAATTTTTTCTAAATTTTTTCTGCCAAGACTTCTAACGGGGTTTACCAAATAATTAAGTCAAACCCATTTTTTTTCTAACATCTACCATTGTCGACTGGGCGATAATACCAGCTCTTTTTGCTCCTTTGTTCAACACTTCAGTAACATAAACTTCTCTGGCGAGGAGTTCTTTTCTTTTTCGTCTGAAGGGCTCGAGCTTTAAAACCAAAAGCTCAGCTAAATCTTTTTTAAAATCAGCATAGCCTTTGTTTGAGAACTTTTTTTCTATTTCTTTGGTTGTTTTTCCGGAGAAAAGAGAATAAATTGTTAAAAGATTTGAAATGCCGGGTTTTAGTTTTGGGTTATATAATACTCTTTTGCCTGTGTCGGTAACGGCGCGCATTACTTTTATTTTAATCTCTTCAGGTTCGTCAAAAAGCGCAAGATAGCTTTCGAGCGGGTCGCTTTTTGACATTTTCTTGTGAGGTTCTATCAAGCTCATTATTCTGGCGCCCAAACTTGGCAACTTGACTTGGGGTATTTTGAAAGTTTCGCCAAACTTCTGGTTGAATTTTCTAGCTATAGCTCTGGTTAATTCAACGTGCTGTTTTTGGTCCTCGCCTACAGGAACAATATCTGTTTGATAGAGAAGAATATCGGCTGCCATTAAAATTGGATAATTCAAAAGGCCGGCATTTAAATTTGCTTTGAATTTTTTTGATTTCTCTTTATATTGAGTCATTCTTTCTAAGTCTCCAAGAGGCGTTATCGTGTTAAGAAGCCAGCACAATTCGCTGTGCTCTTTTACTTGGGACTGGATAAAGATTATTGCTCTTTCCGGGTCAATGCCTGCAGCCAAATAAGCAATAGTTTTTTCAATTACAGAATCTCTTAGATTTTTCGGGTCAAAAGGGCTGGTCAGAGCATGCAAATCTACAATACAAAAAATGCATTCATTATTTTCTTGAAGTTCTACCCATTGGCGCAGGGCTCCCAAATAATTTCCTATATGAATGGCTCCAGTTGGCTGGATACCAGAAAATACTCGCATATATCTCTACGAATTACGAATTTAATACGAATATACTAATTTGATTAATTTCGTTTTCGTATATTCGTATAATTTTCGTATTTCGTAGCCTTTTAAACTTCTATTACCACCGGTAATATCATTGGCCTTCTTTGGGTTTTGGAGAATAAAAATTGTCCTATTTTATTCCTCATTTCATCTTTTACGTAAGTCCAATTGACCGCTCCGCCACTGCCGGCAGCCCTGTTTATCAAATCAATTGTCTTTTTTCTTGTTTCTCTTAATAACTCTTTCGATTCACGTAGATAAACAAATCCTCTGGATATTATATCAGGAGAACCCTTGACCTTTCCAGTTAATTTATCGATTACCACAATAATAACAAACATTCCATCTTTAGCCAATGAATGACGGTCTCTTAAAACTACTTCTCCTACATCTCCAACTCCCAATCCATCTACCATTATATAGTTTGCTTCAATTCTTTTTTTCTCAATAGAGATTTTGTTTCTATTAAGGTTTATAACTTGGCCATTTTCGGCTATAACTATATTTTTTTCTGGTATGCCAGCGCTTTTTGCTAAGTTCCCATGATTAACCAGCATTGAATATTGTCCGTGAATTGGCAGGAAAAACCTTGGTCTTAAAATCTTAATCATTTCTTTTAACTCTTCCTGTTGAGCGTGGCCGCCAGCGTGAATGTCCATCATTTTATAGTGGTAAACTATGCAGCCCTGACGATAGAACTCATCCTTTAGAACTTGAACGGTTCGTTCGTTTCCGGGAATAACCGAAGATGAAAAGATTACTGTATCTCCTTTCTTTAATTCAAAGAACGAATGTTCTTTGTTTGCGATTCTCATTAAAACCGCCTGGCCCTCTCCCTGAGCCCCGGTGCACAAAATCGTCACTCTTGAATCATGGTACCTTCCGGCCTCTTTGGCTCTAATTAGTGTGTCTTTCCTGCTTTTTATAAAACCTAAGATTTTAGAAATTTCAACATTTGTTTTCATCGAGAATCCTTCGACCACTACTTTTCTCCCATATTTTTCCGAGAGAGTAATAATTTGCTGAATTCTATTAATAAGCGAAGCGAAAGTCGCGGCGATAATTCTACCTTTTGTGTTTTTGAAAATCTCATCCAAATTTTCAATGATTGTTCTTTCTGAAAGAGAGTGCCCCTCATTTTCAGCTCCTGTAGAATCTGACATTAAAAGTAAAACACCCCTTCTACTGAAACTTCTTAGTTTTTCAAAATCAGTGGGTAAATCGTTTACCGGACTATTATCAAATTTGAAATCAGAAGTATCAATTATGTTTCCTATAGGAGTTTGAATAAACAATCCTAGATTGTCAGGGATGTTATGGTTTTGTCTGAAAAATTCGATTTTAAAAGGACCTAACTGAATTTTCGAACCGTTTTGAACTCCGATTGCTTCTAGTTTTGGTTGATAAGGAAAATCTTCCTGTCTTTTTAGGATAATCCCCTGGGTTAATGCGCTGGCAAAAATCGGGGGATTGCCAATTCTCTCCATTAGATAAGGGACAGCGCCAATATGGTCATAATGGCCATGGGTGAATACCACTCCCAAAATATTTTTGTTCTTTCCTTTTAAGTAAGAAATATTGGGAATTATGTAATCAATGCCCGGCATATCCTCTCCGGGCATCCTGAAGCCCATATCAATTATTAAGATAGAATTTTCGTATTCTAAAAGCATCATGTTTCTGCCCACTTCTCCTAGTCCACCCAAGGGAATAACCCGAATATTTTGTTCTTTCTCTCTTTTTATTTGTTTTCTAAATGGTTTTTGCACTAATGGATTACAATTTTCAATTTCCAAGCCTTCTTAATGAATGAAATTCATTTCGGAAACCGAAAACTGAGAATTAGAAATTAATAATTGTGCCCTCGGTGGGAGTCGAACCCACAAGCCTTGCGGCATACGGTCCTGAACCGTACGCGTATTCCAGTTCCGCCACGAGGGCCCCATACTAAGTAGTGTTTACCAGCTTGCCCCGTTAAATTCCGAGAGAATTTTTTGCGGGGTTTCACCACCTGAGCGCTTTTTTATTTTTGCGGCGGTAATACCCCTTAGCTTTTCAGTAAAGATGAAAGCCGCAAAAAGAACTTGTCCCGCCCTCTAAGCTCATTAGCGAAGTTATTAAACCTAAGATGTTTAGAAAAACAAATTTGGGTTAGATAAACTTAGTCACGGGCATAGAGGGCGGGATACCCCGCAGTCAGCTCTCGGGGAGTGGTTCATATTTTAATTACTCTGCTTTAAAAATTCTAAATTTCCTGGTAGGGATTTTAGTGGCGTTTCAAATCTTAATTTCGGAACTTTTTGATAGTTTTTATTTTTAATCCAACCCTTTTCGGTAAAGTAATAGCAGGCGCCTTGTTTTCGAATGAATAAATCATAAAATCCTTGGCAATCCTCGGAAACCCAGTTGGCTGTAAGTAAGTTTTTTTCACGAGAAGAATTTATGGTTACGTGTCCGTAACCAGAAGGAATAATTACGGTTTCACCTTTTTTTGCCTTGACGGCGTAAACATCTTTTATTTTATTACCCTTCATTTTTTGCATTAGGTAAATTCCTTGTCCTTCAAGAACCGTATAGAGTTCGCCATAATTGGCAAGATGTTCGTGTCCCTTTGTTTTAACAAATTCTTTTCCAAGAAAGGCCGGAGGAATTACTGTAATATCATATCTTAAGCCATTCTCGCTTTTTATTCCTCGATACATATAATAAAGCTCAAAATTTTTAGCCCCTTTGGCCCATTTTTTGTCATAAAGGACATCCTTTATATCATTTAGATATCTAATACCCGGCTTTATGTTTTTTAGGCCGTATCTTTCTTTTTGAGCTTTGAGCTTTGAGCTTTGAGCTTTTATTTCCATACTCTTTTAGTAGTTATATACCAATTTTCGATTTCACTGAAACGTTTTGCGGGTTCAGTTATTCTTTGGATATTATTTAATCCTTTGACATAATTTGAAGCCAGATAAACGTAATTAGGCCGGTAGAGGAATACTGCAGGCGCGTCTTGGATTAAAATATTTTGAAGCTCTTCATATTTCTTTTTTCTTTCTTTTGGGTCTTGAATTTCTAAAAGGTCTTCTAATAAAGCATCGGCTTTTTTGTTCTCGTACGAGGCTAAATTTAGACCAGGGTCTTTTTTTTGAAAAGAGTGCCAAAAAGGAAATGGATCGGGAAGAGATCCTAGGACTTCGCCAAATAATAAACTATCATAATCACGCGGCTTAATAAAATCCGAAGCAATCTCAGATGTGGGAATTATTTTTATTTCCAGATCTACCCCAAGGACTTGCCATTGTTTTTCCAACACATTTGCTACTTCAACCAAAGAAGATTGATTTGGCACCACTAAAGAAAATTTAAGCAGCATTTTCTCAATAGGGGATTCTGCGCAAAGCTCATTTAATTTCGCCCTTGTTGCTGTTTTTACCTCTCCTGTTCCCTTTGTAAGACCAGACGGTTCTAAAATCTCTTTACTATATTTTTCTTGAAACTTGATTACCGCCTTTTTCGTAGTTTCGCCAAAGTAGCCGCTGATTTCTTGTTCCGGGTAGACATCAGGGTCTTTGGCTAGACACTTTTGAAGCTCTTTTACTTCATCGCCTTGAGAACCAGTTTTGAGATTGCTGGTAAACTTAAACGCATTCTTTTTTTCAATAACTTTTTGTCTAAGTCCTGCCTTGCATTTTTCCTCTGATTCGTTTTCTGTTAAACACGTATTTAAATCCATAATTTTGAAGCCGGCAATTTCTAAAAGTTCTTTTGCTTTTTCCGGGTTGAATTCGTAAATTACTGTAGGATCGTCAAATCCAAAGACGTCTGGTAAAAGTGGAGAGTCCACGGTCCTCCCTTGCTCAGAAAGAGCTTTATTTATTATATCTTGCTTATTTGTGCCGAAATTCAAAGCTTGTCTTACTTCCTTTTCGGCCAGAACTTTTGAGTTTGAGGGATTGAAAAAGACTGCAAAGTACCTTGGCAGCAAAATTTCATAACTCAAAAAATTTTTATTTCTCACCAGATTATTCTTATTGGGCCAAATAAGGGCGAAGCCATTGACTTTTCCTGCTTCAGCACTTTTTACAAGCTCCTTTTCAGTTTCAAAAAAATAAAAAGAGAATTCCTTGATAAATGGCGTTTTGCCAAAATAACTTAGATTCCTCACCAAGTTTAAAGCTTTAATATTGCCGTTTTTTTCTTGGGTTAAATTTTTGAATTTAAAGGGCCCTGAACCTACGGGTTTTAAGTTATAAACTAGGAAAGGAAAATTCTCCGGGGAAACTTCATTAAAGATGTGTTTTGGTAAGATTTTTTGAGTAGTGTTTTCAATGAAAGCGCTATAAGGTTTTTTCAACGTAAAACGAACTCCGTAATCTGAAATTTTTTCAACGTCAATGCCTAACCAGTTTGCCTGAACAGGACTTTTATAATCAGAATTTTGGATAGTTTTGATTGTGAAAACCACGTCGTCTGCTAAAAGCGGAGCACCATCGTGCCAAAAAACATTTTCTTTTAGATAAAATTCATAAACCCTTCCTTCATCCAAAACCTTGTACTCTTTTGCTAAATCAGGAATGACTTCTCCTGCGCTGTTATATTTCATTAATCCTGAAAAAATAAGTTCTACCAAGTCGCGGTCAACGTCATTGGCCGCTGCTAAGGCTGGATTTAAAAAATGTGGTTGTCCAACCACTCCCTCAATATATTTTCCGCCTTCAGCTGGTTGGGATTCGGTATTACTGTAATAAAAAGAAAAACCCAGGAAAATTGCAGAACCTAAACTCAAAACTAAAAAAGAAAAAAATAGAATTTTTTCCCTATTATTTAAAACGTTGAAAAATCCTTTCCATTGAGAGCGGGAAGGCCATTTGGAAACTAGTTTAAAACTAAAACCGAGTTTCCTATCTTGGAAAAACAATTTTAAAGAAGAGGAAATTTTTCGCAAAATAGTACTCAAGGATAGTTTCTTTCTTAATTATTTGGTTCTCCGTAATTCTATGACGGAGAACCAAAAAAGGTCGGCTTTGCCGAAGTTTTCTTCGCCTTCGGCGAATAAAATCAGGTTTCCAAAGGAGTTGACTCCTTTGGTCGTCCCCCCGCTTTTTAGAAAAGCGGGGGGACGAAACATTATTTAAATTATAAGATTAAGCAAGGCGAGGGCAATGAAAAGGAAAATTAAAGCTACTGTCGCCCAGTAGAGTTTTTTCTGAACACCTCTTAGGGTGCCGTAAAAACTACCGCTTTGGCCGAAAGTGGAGCCCAGGTCTGTTCCTCTTTGCTGTAAGAGTATAAACAAAACTAAGAGAATTGAAATTAGTATTTGAGCAGCTGGTAAAAAGTTTTTAATTTCCATTAATTAATTACTTTTCGGGCAACCATTTTGTCAGGATAAAACCTGTTAGCCAAACAATAATGGATGTCCAGAAAAGAGGAATAATTCCTTTAATTTCAAGCTCTGGAAAGAATATATCAACGCTCCAAACCATAACCATGTTAATTATTACGCCGAAAAGTCCGAGAGTAATTATCCTTAAAGGCAGGGTTATGAGTTTTACTATTGGTTTTAGGAAGAAATTAATAAGACCGAGGATGGCTCCGGCACAGAGCAGGGTTTGCCAGCTTCCATGAAAACTTACCCCATCAATAAACCTTTCAGACAGCCACAGTCCTAAAATTCCAGAGAGAATTTGGACTATCAATTTCATATTTTATAACTCTAGCAAAAAATCCGCTCCCCGTCAATCTTTACTAAAGGTGTCCTTCTTTTTTAGTTTATGATGATATTTTCTGGCAAAACGGTGGGCTTCGTCTCTCAATTGCAAAATTAAGTTAAAAACTTCCCGAGGCAAGATTTTTAGGAATACAGATTTTTTCTTGCTTTCAATAAACAATTCGTTTTTCCTTTTGGCTAGGGCGATGATTTTTATTTTTTTGAAATTGGGGCTTTTCAATTTGGATTTTACGACAACATTTAACTGCGCTTTTCCACCATCGATCAAAATTAAATCCGGCAAACCCCATTCCAGATGCTTAAACCTTCTGGAAAGAACTTCTTCAATCATAGCCACATCATTAGGAGATTCCAATAATCTTATCTTGAACTTTCGGTAAAAGTTTTTATCTGGCAAGCCATTAATAAAAGTAACCATAGAACCTGCGGCTGTTTTACCTTGGATGTTGGAAATATCGTAGGCTTCTATTCGTGAGATAAATTTTCTTTCGTCGAATATTTTTGAAAGTAGCTTTTCGGTTTTGATATAATCGCTTTTCAGCGATAAGGCTTGTCCGAAAATTTTAGCGTTAGCCAAAACTTTTTCAAGCGAAAAAACCTGGTCTCTAATTTTGGCCGCTTTTTCAAATTCTTTTTCTTGGGCTAATTTTTTCATTCCTTTTTTTAGCTTCTTTAAAACTTTCAATCTTTTACCTTGAATTATTCCCAAGATAGCTTTTGTATTTCTTTGTACTTCGTCTTTCATTTTAGCAAAACTTATTGGTATTTGTTTTGCCAAATCCGATTTCGTCAAACAGGGAGCCGGACAGCGGTCAAGGTGATACCAAAGACAAGGCTTTTTTGGAAAATTTCTACAAGTTCTGTAGGGAAAAACCTTTCTCAATATTTTTAGCGCCTGTTTCAAAGATTTTCCGTCAACAAAAGGACCGACATAACGTGTATCTTGTATTTTGTATTTAGTATTTTTTCTACCCGGGATTCTAGATACAAGATGCAAGCTACTAGATACTGTTGGTTGGTGTGTTATAAATATCTGCGGAAAATCTTCTTTGGTCAAGGCAACCCAGAAGTAATTTTTATCATCGCGCCACATCACATTATATTTTGGCTGGTATTTTTTAATTAAATTCGCTTCCAAAATCAAAGCCTCTATTTCCGAAACAGTCTTCAGATAGCCTATTTTCGTAATTTGTTCTATGAAAATATTATCTCTATAGCTTGGTTGCTGAAAATGGGTTTTGACTCTTTCTCTGATATTCGAGGCTTTCCCGATATACAGGATTTTCCTTCTGTTTTTCAAATAATAAACCCCGGGGCTTGCCGGAAGCCTTTCTATTTGGTCTTTTTTAAGAAATCCAAATTTTTCCATATCCTTGTGAAACCGTGCGAAATTTCAAGTAAATAATATATTTTTTTAAGGTATTTCGTCCCGCCCTAGTTTCCGCCAAAAAAGCTTTAGCAAGAGAATAATTCTATAAGAAGGAAAATTAATTATGTTAGCAATTTAGATGGAAACTAGGGCGGGACGACCAAAGGAGTCAGCTCCATTTTTGGTTCCACGCCTCCCTTAAGGGGACGGGCAAGCCGTCCCCTTACGTCGCTCGCTACGCTCGCTCCTATTCCCTTGGAACCAAAAATATTTTGGGAACCTGATTTTATTCGCCGAAGGCGAAGAAAACTTTGACGAAGTCAAACTTTTTTTCCCCGCTGCAGAGCAGCGGGGTTTACAAAATAATTAATTACGGGTTATAAACAGATTTTAGCTCTTTCTGGCAAATTTTCAATTAAATAAGGGTTGAAGTCGGTTGAAAAATAATATATAATCAACGATTGATATGGCTGAAAATATCATTAAAATTCGCGGGGCAAGGGTACACAACTTGAAAAATGTTGATGTTGATATTCCCAAAAATAAACTAGTTGTAATTACCGGTATTTCTGGTTCTGGGAAATCTTCTCTAGCTTTTGATACTCTTTATGCGGAAGGTCAACGTCGCTATGTTGAAAGTTTGTCTGCTTACGCCAGGCAGTTTTTGGGAGTGATGCAAAAGCCAGATGTTGATAAGATTGAGGGAATAAGTCCGGCAATTTCCATTGACCAAAGAAAATCTGCACATAACCCGCGTTCAACTGTCGGTACAATCACGGAGATTTATGACTATCTCCGTCTTTTGTTTGCTAGAATTGGCAAACCTCATTGCCCAAAGTGCGGAAAACTAATTTCCCGGCAGACAATCGATCAAATTGCCAAGCAGGTTTTAACATTGCCAAAAAATACCGAAATTACTATATTGGGGCCGGTCGTTAAAAGTAAAAAAGGCGAACATCAAGGAGTTTTAGAGGAAATTCAGCGGGCAGGGTTTGTGCGGGTCAGAATTGATGGAATAGTTCAGCTGATTCAAGAAGCCATTGATAAGATTTTAGATAAAAAGAAAAAACACGATATCGAAGTGGTAGTAGATAGGTTAATAATAGATAGCGACTTGGACAGATCAAGACTGGTGGATTCTTTGGAAACAGCGCTAAAACTGGGGAAAGGAGTTGTAATAATAAATCAAAAATCAAAAATCAACCCTTTGACAAGGCTCAGGGTTGATGCTGAGCAAAGCCGAAGCATCAAAAATCAAAAAGATAACGATTTAATTTTCAGCGAACATTTTGCTTGCGACGAGTGTGGTATTTCTTTGCCGGAATTAGAACCCCGGCTTTTTTCATTTAATTCTCCTTTTGGCGCTTGTCCTTCTTGCCAGGGCCTTGGAGAAAAACTTGAAGTAGATCCAAAGTTGGTTATTCCGAATCAAAATTTAACTTTAGCTGAAGGAGCTATTTTCCCTTGGGCTCGCGCTTCTCATAAAATCGGAAGACAAGGATTTTTTTGGTGGAAAATAGAAGACCTTAGTCAAAGGCATAATTTTTCAGTAGATGTGCAAGTGAAAGAATTATCAAAACAAGATATTGACCTAATTTTATACGGAGACGGCGACTTTGAAGGAGTCATTCCTTGGTTAGAAAGAAGGTATCATGAGACAGAATCTGATTGGGCTAGAGAAGAAATTGAGCAATATATGGTGGAAAAGAAATGTGAAGTTTGCCAAGGAAAAAGATTAAAACCTGAAGTGCTGGCAGTAAAAGTAGCGAGGAAGTCAATAGATGACGTTGTGACTATGAGTATTGATAAAGTAAAAGGATTTTTCGAAGAATTATTAGAAGTACGAAGTATGAAGTATGAAGAAAAGAAGCACGAAGAAACGGAGAAATCTTCTAAATCTTCAGACTTCAAGCTTCAGACTTCAGACCTCAAGATTGCTCAACCCATTATTAAAGAAATTCTCAACCGGCTTCAGTTTCTAATAGATGTTGGCCTCGATTATCTAACTTTAAACAGAAGAACTGATACTTTAGCTGGCGGAGAAGAGCAAAGAATAAGATTAGCCACTCAGATTGGGTCAAAATTAACCGGTGTTCTGTATATTCTAGATGAGCCTTCGGTGGGCCTTCATGCCAGAGACCAAAACCGACTAATTGAGACTTTGAAAAAATTAAGAGACATTGGAAATTCAGTAATAGTGGTTGAACACGATCCCCAGACAATCAGAGAAGCTGACTGGGTTATTGATGTTGGACCCGGCGCTGGAAAACACGGCGGAAGAATTATTTTTACTGGCACACCAAAGGCATTACTAAAAGGCCATACGCTTACCGGCGAATATTTATCTGGGAGAAAAAAAGTAGAGGTAAAAAACCCTAAATCCGCTAGCTGCGAAGCATACTCCCCGAAGGGTTACATCCGAAATTCGAAACAAATTCCAAATTCTAAATCCCAAAATTTGAAATATCTATTCATCAAGGGAGCCACAGAGCATAATTTAAAAAACATTGATGTCAAGATTCCTTTGGCAAAATTCGTTTGCGTTACCGGTGTTTCTGGTTCTGGAAAAAGCACTCTGGTGAATGATATATTAGCCAGAGCATTGTTTAAAAAATTTTACAATGCAAAAGACGAACCGGGCTCTTTTAAAGAAATTTTGGGATTGGAATTTCTTAACAAGGTAGTTTTGGTTGACCAGTCACCAATTGGCAGAACTCCGAGGTCAAATCCTGCCACCTATACCGGGGTCTTTTCTTATGTTAGAGATATTTTTGCCAAAACTCGAGAAGCAAGAATCAGAGGTTATCAACCAGGCAGATTTTCGTTTAATGTTAAAGGCGGGCGTTGCGAAGCCTGCGAAGGCCAAGGAGTAAAAAAAATAGAAATGTATTTTTTGCCCGATGTTTATGTTGAATGTCAGGAATGCAAGGGTAAAAGATTTAATCTGGAAACTTTATCAATAGAGTATAAAGGCAAAAATATTGCTGAGGTTTTGGAAATGACAATCGAAGACGCTTTAGAATTTTTCAAAAACATTCCGGGCATTTACCATAAGTTAAAAACTTTAAATGACGTTGGGTTAGGATATATGGAAGTCGGGCAGTCGGCGCCTTCGCTTTCAGGAGGTGAAGCCCAGAGAGTGAAATTAGCCACCGAGCTTTCAAAAAAAGCTACCGGCAATACTTTATATATTTTAGACGAACCAACCACTGGTCTTCATTTCGACGATATCAAAAAATTAATCTCTGTTCTAAGAGGACTAGTTGATAAAGGGAATACAGTTTTGGTTATTGAACACAATTTAGATGTTATTAAAAATTCTGATTGGGTAATTGATTTGGGGCCCGAAGGAGGAGAGGAAGGTGGTAAAATAGTGTCCGAAGGCACAGTATTGCAAGTGGTTAATAATAAAAAGAGCTATACTGGACAATTCTTAAAAAAGACGCTAAAATAAGTTAGCTCTTTATATTTTGGATATTCGTGAAAAGAATCTCGCAGAAAGGAGGTGGCTCAAACATGTTAGGCAAAAGAAAGCCGGGAAAGATAAGGATAAAGATGTCGCCTCGTATGAGGCGGGCCTTGCTCGGAATACCGCCGTGGCAATGGCGCAGAACACAGGAAATTCTAGACGTTTCACCTTCCATAGCGGCTCAAAAAGGCGTTGAGGCCGAGCAGAAAGCAGTTAGGATACTAGAACACTTAAGAAAGTCAGGAACAAAATTTCCCGGCGAAGCAAGAATAGAGAGAGTTCAAAGAAATGCACATTGGAGCGCGGAGGATGAGAGAGGCGTAGATATAACCATTAGACTTCGGTTCCCGGGAGGGGAGATAAAAACGATTGATATTCAAGTGAAAAGCAGCTTAAAAGAATGGCGTTTAAATAGGAGAAAATATGAAAAGAGAGGCATATGTCCATTGTTCATCGCGCAGGGGGAAAGGGATAGCGATAAGAGCATCCAGAGGAGATTTAAAGTTATGATTTCTCATTTTCTTGAAGATAATTATAATAACCTTACTAGTTGTCCAACACTTACCTTTGGTTCTTGTGGCAGTGATTATCCTTCGCTTCCTCAATAGTATGATAAATGGTGCCGCAAAAAGTAGCGGCACTTTTTTATCTTGACCCCCATAAGAAGTTAGAAATATATTTGATTTTTGCAAAACTCCACAATTACTAATTATGCCAGGTCTAAAGAACTGCTTTTGAATGTCTGATTTCTTACAGGGTTGACAAAATTGTTACTCGTAACTAATATAAAATAGTAGAAAATTAGCACTCGACCCATTCGATTGTTACTCAGGGTAAACCCGTTCGGGTGATACTCAGGGTTAGTGCTGGTAATTAAATAACTTACAAAGGTCATAATTATCTAACATCAACGGATAACGAATTAGTTACGAATTTATGAATAATTCGTATTTCGAGCGCTAGCGAGAAACAAGGTTCTTGAGCCGAAGGCGAAAGGTTCTTAGAAAACACCGAAGGTGTTCACGGTTCTTGAGCCGAAGGCGAAAGGTTCTTAGAAAACACCGAAGGTGTTCACGGTTCTTGAGCCGAAGGCGAAAGGTTCTTATATTCGTATAGAATTCGTAATTCGTATGAAATAATGAAAATACGTCCATTGTCAGATCACATTTTGATTGAACCAATAAAACAAGAAGAAAAAACAAAGACCGGAATTTTGCTTCCAGAAACTGCTGAGAAAGAAAGGCCTGAAAAAGGCAAGATAATTGCTACAGGCCCTGGAAGAAAAACATCTTCCGGAAAAATCGTTCCTCTTTCTGTAAAGGAAGGAGATATGGTTCTTTTCACAAAATACGGGCCGAACGAAATAAAGGTCGACGACAAAGAATATCTTATTGCAAAGGAGGAAGATATACTAGCAATTTTAGAATAGAATAATCGTTCCACATCGGAAAGGGGTCGGGAGAACCTTTCGGTTCTCCCGTATAGGAAAATATTAAAAACAGAGGGTTTTTAATAACCGTTCGCTTTGCTCTCTGTAATTGCTTCGCAATTAAGAAGAACGAGCCCGAAGGCCGAAAGGCCGCCTGTCGAAGACAGGAGAAGGGCGAGCGACCTTTCCGTGTGATACCACTATGGCAAAACAAATAATGTATTCGGAGGAAGCCCGAAAAAAATTAAAAACCGGCATGGATAAATTAACCAACGCCGTAAAAGTTACCTTGGGTCCAAAAGCCAGATATGTGGTTTTGGATAAAGGTTTTGGAGCGCCTGAAATTTCAGATGATGGAGTGAACATTGCCAAAGAAATTGAATTAAAAGATAAAGTAGAAAATTTAGGAGTAGAAATTATGAAGGAGGTGGCTGAAAAAACTTCAAATTCTGCCGGTGACGGCACAACTACGGCCATGGTTTTAACTCATGCTATAGTATCCGAAGGATTAAAAAATGTGGCAGCTGGTGCTCATCCCTTGGCTTTAAAAAGAGGGATTCAAAAAGGCGTAAAAGCAGTCGTTGATTATTTGAAGGCAACCTCAAAAAAAATTTCCAAAGAAGAATATATCCAAGTAGCTACTATTGCGGCTTCTGATCCCGATATTGGAAAGTTAATTGCTAAAGCCTTTTCCGAAGTTGGCGAGAACGGTGTAATTACTGTTGAAGAGTCAAAAAAATCTTTCGTGGAGGAGCCCGAAGTTGTTAAAGGTATGCAGTTTGACCGCGGCTATATTTCTTCTTATATGATTACCGATGTCGAAAGAATGGAAGCGGTTTATGAAGATGTTCCTATCCTAGTAACCGACAAAAAAATCTCTTCAATCCAAGAAATTTTGCCAGTTTTAGAAGAAGTAGCTAAGCAGGGTAAAAAAGATTTAGTAATAATTGCTGATGAAGTTGACGGAGAGGCTTTGGCGACTTTAGTTGTAAATAAACTTCGTGGAACATTTAATACCTTAGCCGTAAAAGCTCCTGGCTTTGGAGATAGAAGAAAAGAGATGCTATCAGACATTGCCTTAGTGAGCAGCGCTACTTTAGTTTCTGAGGAAGCTGGTTTAAAATTGGAGAATATAAAATTTGATCCTTCGGCGCCGGTTCATTTTGGTTCTGCCCAGAAGGTAATTTCTACTAAAGATAATACTACTATTGTTGAAGGAACTGCTATAAAGAACAGTAGAGAGGGAGGAGAGATCAGTGATAGAATAAAACAAATTAAGAAAGAAATAGAGGCTACAGAATCCGATTTTGATAAAGAAAAGCTTCAGGAAAGGCTTGCAAGGTTAACAGAAGGGGTGGTGGTGATTAAAGTAGGAGCGGCTACCGAAATTGAGCAAAAAGCAAAACAGAAAAAAACCGAAAATGCTTTAAATGCCACAAGAGCGGCAATTGAAGAAGGAATTTTGCCGGGCGGAGGAGTAGCGCTTTTGAGAAGCGTAGCGGTCTTGGAAGATTTAAAACTTGAAGGCGATGAAAAAACAGGAATCGATATTTTAAAGAGAGCCTTAGAAAAACCAATTAGACAATTAGCTGAAAACGCAGGGTTGGACGGAGCAATTGTAGCTGAGGAAGTCAAAAAACATCAAGGGAACTTTGGTTTTAATGCCGAAACTATGAAATACGAAGATTTAATTTTGGCTGGTATTGTTGACCCAACCAAAGTGGTCAGGTCGGCCTTGGAAAACGCGGCCTCTGCCGCTTCTATGCTTTTGACAACAGAGGTAGTAGTAGCCGAAGAACCGGAAGACAAGAAAGAAAAGATGGGAATGCCGCAAATGCCTATGGATTACTAGAGTTAATAATAGTAAAAACAAAAAACTCCCCACAAGATTGGGAGTTTTTTGTTGTCTCTCTTTAGAAGTATAAACCTTGGATTTTCCAGTCCATTGCTTTAGCAGGACATTCCTTTAGCCGACTTCAGTCGGAAAACTCGAACACCGCATTTTACAGTACGGAGTGATTGTATTTACTCTGTGTCGTCGAAATGTTACGCCCGCGAGGGCGTGGATGGAACGTTTTAGCCCACGAAACAGAAAATACTCCAATACCACGGGCGCAATCCCGTGGTGCGGGGTTTACCCCGTTAGAAGTCTGTAACCATTTAGCTTGTAACTATTTTCTGACAAACTTTGGTTTTAGTTATACCCCACTATTCTAGATTAGAAAAAAATCTCTGAACAGATTTTTTTCTAACAAATACTTCTAACGGGGTTTACCTGTTTTCCCTTTTTCTGATATAATAAAGGAAATGAAGCTCCCTGTGCCAAGAGCGCAGGGTATCTTGAGCGGAATTCTTCCGTAGCCGAATACCCTCCTTCGCTCCTCGCCACAGGCTCGGAGCTTCGGAAGGGTTATTCTCCTCGCCTTGCCTACTTCGCCGAAGCAGCCACTTCGGCTGCGAAGGCCGAGCATCCCTGCGGCGAGACCGCAGGGTATTCGGCGAAGGAGAATAAATAACCGATATATTAAAATAAAAATAATGCCCGAGCCTAAGATCAAAAAAAGCGGAAAATCAGGGGTGGTTTCTGTTTTCGCTTACAAATTAAAAACGCCAATTTCAGCGGTTAAAGGGTACTTAGAATCTTTAATTGCCGGAGATCGTGGGGAAATAAATCTTTTTCAGAAAGAATATCTTTCTGATGCCTTAGAAAATATCAAAAAAATTTCTAACTTTATTGAAATTCTCCAAGACGTTAATAAAGCCGAGGCGAATCGGCTTGAAATAAAATTTAAGAAAGTTAATTTGAAAGATATTATTGAAAAAACCTTAGCCGAACTTAATGTTTGGATAAAAGCCAGTAATTGTGATATTTCTTTTAAAGCTTCAGAAAATATCCCTGAAATTCTTGCGGATTCTGTTAAAATAAAACGCGTTATTCAGGATTTGATTGTTAACGCAGTCACTTATAAAAAAAGAAAAGGCAGAGTTGAAATTGTGTTGGAAAAGAAAGGCAAAAAAGTTTTATTCAACTGTAAAGACAATGGCGTCGGAATCCCTAAAAAAGAACTCAAAAACGTTTTCTCAAAATTTTATCGCTCTCAAGCATCAATCGAAATCGATCCTACCGGTACAGGCCTTGATCTTTATATTGACAAAGCCATTATCAACCAGCACGGAGGTAAAATTTGGTTTTCAAAAAACAGGGGAGCCGGAATGACCTTTTATTTTAGTTTGCCAGTGATTAAAAAGTAGGCCCCGTTAGAAGTCTTGGCAGAAAAAATTTAGAAGAAATTTTTTCTGCATTTAGACAAAACGGGGTTATAATAAATGGTCTTAATAATGGAGTTATCAACGGTTAACCTAATAGGCAGACTTCTAACGGGGTAAGATTATGGAAGGAAAAAACCAAAAAATATTAATGATGGAGGAGGACAGGTTTTTAAGAAAAATTTACCGGAACAAAATGAATCTGGCTGGTTTTGATTTTGTAGAAGCAACAAATGGCCTGGAAGGTTTAAATAAAGTAACATCTGAAAAGCCAGATCTTGTGTTGCTGGATGTAATCTTGTCGAGAAAAAGCGGTTTTGACGTTCTGATTGAAATGCGAAAAAATCCGGAAACCAGAGAAACTCCTGTGATTATTCTGTCTAACTTAAGCCAAGAGTCGGATATTAAAAAAGGCTTATCATTAGGAGCCCAAGAATATCTCGTTAAATCAGAGGTTAGTCTTTCTGATGTTGTAGAAAAAACAAAAGAGTTGCTAGGTAGAACAAGAGTATGATCATAAATGAAAAATTTCTAAAAAGTATTCTTGCTGATACTGAAGTAGTTTCTCAGAGAGATTTTAATTTAGCAAAGAAAGAAGCTGAAGAGAAAAAAGAACCCCTGGAGGAAGTAATAATTGATAAGGGCTTGGTTACCGATGAGCAGCTGGGTCAGCTGATTTCTGATAAAACTGGTTTTCCTTTTGCAAATTTGCGGAGAATTAAAATAAAAAAGGAAATTCTTGAAATAGTGCCAGAAATCGTGGCGAAAAAACAAGAAATTATTGTTTTTGACAGAACAGGAGAAGGATTAAAGATAGCAATGTTTAACCCGGAAAATATAGAAATAAGAGAGTTTATTGAGAGAAAAACCGGGGAAAAGGTAATTCCTTACTTTGCTACCAGAAGCAGTATCAGAGAGTCCTTAAAATACTATCAAAAGGAGATAAGGGAAGAGTTCGAAGATATTGTCGGTAAAACCTTAGAGGAATTTCAAAAAACAAAGCTAGAAGACAGGCCCGTTCCAGCAACAAAAATAGTAAATTTGGTTTTGAGGTATGGCTATGAGAACAGAGCTTCTGATATTCACATCGAACCTTACGAGAAAAAGACTATTCTAAGATACCGTATTGATGGCATTTTACATGATGTTCTGACGTTGCCAAAAACCATCCATGACTTTTTGATTTCCAGAGTAAAAATTTTAGCGCGCTTAAGAACCGATGTTCACGACGCTCCTCAAGATGGTCATTTTTCATTTTCTACGCCAAGTGAAAAAGTCGATGTAAGAGTTTCGGTTGTCCCGATTGAAGAAGGAGAAAAAGTTGTAATGCGTGTTCTGGCTGAAAAAGCGCGAAAACTTAATTTTGAAGAATTAGGAATTAACGAGAGAGACGCGGCGACAGTTAGGAAGAATCTTAAAAAACCCTGGGGAATGATTTTAGCCTCGGGTCCAACCGGTTGCGGAAAAACCACCACTCTTTACGCAATGCTGAAAATTTTGAATACTCGAGAGGTAAACATAATGACTATTGAAGACCCTATTGAATATGATATTGAAGGAATTAATCAGATACAGGTAAATCCCAAAACGAATTTAACCTTTGCCAAGGGATTGAAATCAATAATGAGACAGGATCCTAACATTTTGATGGTCGGAGAAATTAGAGATCCTGAAACCGCAAAACTCGCCACAAATGCCGCAATGACCGGCCACTTAGTTCTTTCTTCTTTTCACGCTATCAATACGGCTACTGTTTTGACTAGGCTTCAAGAGATGGAAGTTGAACCCTTTGTGATTGCTTCTACAGTTAATATTACTGTGGCTCAGAGGTTAGTTAGAAAGATTTGTTCAAAATGTATTGAAAGTTATGAAATACCTGTTTCGAAAATCTCTTCCCTTTTGCCCCAAAAACTAATTTCAAAACTGCCGCTTACAGAAAAGAATACTGTTCGTCTCTTCAGGGGAAAAGGATGTCCGGTCTGCCAAAAAACAGGGTATTTAGGAAGAATCGGCATATTCGAGATTTTAGAAATGCAAGAATCCATTAAACAACTAATTGTAGAAAAAGCAGATTCTTTCAAGATAGAAAAGGAAGCAGTAAGGCTTGGCATGACAACAATGCTCGAAGATGGTTTAGAAAAAGTGGAAAATGGCATTACGACTCTTGAAGAAGTGTTAAAAGCCGCAAGATAAACCCCGTTAGAAGTCTTGGCCCCGTTAGAAATTTGCCGTAGTCAACCCCGTTAGAAGTCTGCGTAAAAAAAATTACAATTCAATTTGCGAAAATGTTATTTTACGTTTTATCTAAGCTATTTCATCGCAGAAAAAAATTTTTTCAAAATTTTTTCTGCCCAAGACTTCTAACGGGGTCAAATATGCTAAAATCTAAATAATTACTTTATCTTGGTAAACTTTTGCCAAAAAAGAACCCCTGGTCTTTTTTGGCTAATAATATACATGCAAATTTCTAACGGGGTTGGCAGAAAAAATTTAAAAGAAATTTTTTCTGCATTTAGACAAAACGGGGTTATAATAGAAATCTATTGACTTACGCCGATTTATATATTTAGCCGCAGTTTTCTGCGACTAATTATAAATGGTTTTAATCTTTCGGTAAATCCCCGCCCTTTAGGGCGGGCTGGGTTTCCCGAAAAAGTTCGGATTCGCCGAAGTTTTCTTCGCCTTCGGCGAATAAAAGCAGGATTCCAAAGGGGTGCCCCCTTTGGTCGCAGGGCGGGGATCGGAAAGCCCCGCCCGAGAAATATAATTTGCTAATGGAGTTATCAACGGCTAATCTAATAGACAGACTTCTAACGGGGTAAATATATGTTTTCAGTTTCTCAAAAAGAAAAAATATTCTTTACAACGCATCTACACTTAATGATTAAAAGCGGTATGCCCCTTAGCGAGGCTTTGGAAGTTTTAAGAGATGAAGCTTTGTCAAAGAATTTCCGGAATATTTTAAATAATATACTAGAAAGAGTTTCTGAGGGAGAAAGCCTAAGCAAGAGTTTGGAAAGGCATCCGAAAGTTTTTAATAAATTTTTCACAAGTGTAGTGAAAACGGGTGAAGAAAGCGGCACCCTTGAAGAAAATTTAGAATATCTTAATTCTTCCCTGGAAAGCGAGAATTCCTTGAAAAAAAAGATGTTATCAGCCTTAATTTATCCGCTATTCATTATTTTTGTGACTTTATTTATCGTTTTAGCGTTGACCATTTTCGTTTTACCAAAACTTTTTAATCTTTTCCAGGCATTAGACATCCAACTTCCTTTATCTACCAAAATTCTTTTAGGATCGGGAGATTTTTTACAGAAACATTGGTTGCAATTTTTTATTAGCGCAGTTGTTTTATTTTTAATTTATAAAATTCTGAACAGAATAAAAATTATCAGGTTTTATTTCAATAAAATCAGCCTTTCCCTTCCGGTATTTGGAAAAATTAACAAAAACAGGAATTTGGCTGTATTCGCAAGAACCCTTTATACTCTTTTGAAAAGCGGAATGCCGCTTCTGGAATCTTTGGATATATGTATTGGAGTTTTGCCAAACGAAGTTTATAAAAGAGATCTTGTTATTATTCGTTCTATTGCCGAAAGGGGAGAAAAAGTTAGCCAAGGCCTCAAAAAGTCATCGAATAATTTTCCTCAAATTTTCTATCAAATGGTTGCCGTGGGGGAGAGAACGGGCGCCTTGGAAGAGAGTATGCGGCACCTCGCTCAGTTTTACGAAACAGAGGTTGACTCTTCTTTAAAAAATCTATTAATAATACTGGAGCCGGTTTTGTTGATTTTTGTTGGTTCTATTGTTGCCTTCGTAGCTTTATCAATTATCACTCCAATTTATCAGTTTACTAGCGGTTTGAAGTTTAGATAAATATGCAAAGGGCCTTTACCCTATTAGAATTTTTGTTGGTTGTGGGGATTATGGCAATTCTGGTTACGATTACCATGCCTTTGGCTTTAGATTTTTACAGAAATCAACAGCTTGATATAAGCGCAAAAGAAATTGTCCAAACTTTAAGGAGAGCCCAGCTAAAAGCAATGGCGGTTGAAAGCGATTCTAGTTTTGGGGTTTATTTTGAAGATAGTAGCTACATTCTCTTTAAAGGCGTTTCGTATATAGTAGGACGAGACGTACAATATGACGAAATTTTCAGCCTCTCGCAAATTATTAAATTGTCTGGGATTCAGGAAGTAGTTTTTTCCAGGGTAGACGGCAATCCCAATGTTACAGGAAATATAATCGTGGCCAATGGCTTTGAAAACAGAACTATTAATATTAATCCGGTTGGTCTAATAAATTGGCAAAAAGAAACCATAACCATCGAAATTAGAAGACCGACGGCGCACACCAATTATAGTCAAAGAACAACCAACCCACAGAATGCCTACGATTCTGCCAATGGTGAGACATTTGCCACCACTGCGTATGATTTTAGCTACAACCCTTCTATAACTTTTCATACTTGGCAACTACCCAGTCAATCCTATACTGCTTTGGTTTTAAAATACCGTTATCACGCTGACGGCGCGACCAACGATAGATACGCCGTGGCTTATTCTATAACAGGCTGTTCAGGAGTTTTCACCGACTTGATTTCACCGACCTCAGCCGCGGCTCCTGATACGACTGTTTCTGTCAATCTTTCTCCTGACCAAGATTTATCCCAACTCTGTCTAAAAATATATACCCAACGAACTGGTGGACGAGACAGAAAAAATTTATATACCAGAGATATTTGGACAGAAGACACTTTTTAATTTATACTCCGTAGTGAAATTTGAGCTTTTTTAATATCAAGAGGCATTTTAATAGAACAAAAACAATAATAGTCATCAAGCAACAATAAAGATGTTTCGTCAAAAAAGTATTTTTTGTCAAAAATCTACTACGGTGTATGAATAGCCAAAGAGGACAAACCATTATCGAACTTTTAATAGCCGTAGCGATTTTTGTTGTAATAGCTTCCGGCCTTTCTTTTTTTATTTTAGATGGTTATAGCTCTGGACGTTTAGCTAAAGAAGCAACTATTGGTAACCTCTTTGCAGAGGAAGGCATAGAGGCAGCAAAATCTATCAGGGATAATTCCTGGGATGATCTTACGAATGGGGATCACGGTCTTTCCTTGTCTGGCTCCAATTGGGTTTTCTCTGGCAATCAAGAGGATATCAGTGGCCAGCTTGGCGAAGGAACAAGAAAAATTATTGTTGAAGACGCGGGAAGCGATAGAAAAAAAGTTACCTCTCAAATTAACTGGCAGTTTGCTCCGGGCAGACCTGAACAGATTCAGTTAGTTACTTATTTAACAAATTGGCAAAAAGAATTGCTGATAGAAATTCGTAAGCCCACGACTAGAACCGACTATGCCAATAGGACTGCTCAAGACCAAAGAGCTTACGACTCGCCCAACGGAAGCACCTTTGCTACTACTAATTACGATTACGACGAAAATCCTTCAATTACTTTTCATACTTGGCAGTCAGCTACTACGGCTTATACTTCCTTAGTTCTAAAATACCGTTATCATGCCGACCAAGGCACTAACGATACTTATGCCGTGGCTTATTCTACGACAGGATGCTTGGGAGTTTTTACCGATTTGATATACCCAACTTCAACTGGTGCGCCAGATACTACGGTTTCAACCAATCTTGATCCAGGGCAAGATTTAAGTAAGCTTTGCGTAAAGATTTATACGGAAAGAAACGGTGCTCGCGACAGAAAAAATATTTACACCAGAGATATTTGGACAGAAGGTACATATTAATTATTTTGTAAACCCCGCCGCTCTGCGGCGGGGAACAAAAAAAGTTCGGCTTTGCCGAAGTTTTCTTCGCCTTCGGCGGACAAAATCAAGTTTCCAAAATATTTTT